>Ga0224495_10000015_pt1 | contig 188695 bp, 179 predicted proteins | sample SF_Jul11_sed_USG_FD_168128 | JGI IMG/M metagenome (GOLD analysis project Ga0224495, IMG submission 168128) | Sediment microbial communities from San Francisco Bay, California, United States - SF_Jul11_sed_USGS_4_1 | ecosystem: Environmental > Aquatic > Marine > Sediment | place: USA...
CAGACGGCAGAAATAGACGCCGCTACTCACGCTCCGGTTATGCTCGTCAAGTCCGGTCCAGACAATACTGTATGAACCGGGGCTTTGATGGGAATCAACGAGGGTCTTTACCAATTGTCCGGCAATGTTATATATTCGCAAACGCGCGCGGCCAGCTGCATTGAGCTGGTAACTGATCACTGTCTGTTCACTGAAAGGATTGGGAATATTCTGCTCGAGAAGAACATCAAGATACACAACACCTTCCTTGGGTGTCTCAGCAATTCCCACTTCGCCAAAATCATTCATCACCTTCTCTGCTGCTGTCCGTGCCTGGTCCTGATCCATGAAATACAGAGGAAAGGCGAAGAGTACGATATTGTAGTCATTACCCAGAGATCGCACTGCACACACAGCACCTTCATATGAACTGCCATTATTACGCATGTCCATAGTGTAGACCGCCTCGCCAGGTGCAGCCGCCGTTAGTGATTCTATATACCGCAATACTCCGTTCCATGTGCTGAAAGGTACTTTTGCAGTATCAACCTCAAGTCTCGGATAGCCCAGCAGACCATCGGCCGCCTGGAACGAATCAACTGGCATGGTTATCTCCACGTGTGATATCCTCATATAATCATACATGAACGACCCGGGATTGAAGTTGAAGGGATATGCGGTAATACCTTCCAGGTTAGTCGTGGGCCGCCAGCCTACGAACCAAACATTACCACCGGCCTCGAGGTACTGAATGAAATCCTCGACATGCTCATCCGCATACTGCTGAGTGTAATCATCGGCATGCCATAACATCGATGAATATGGTACAAAATCGGCAAGCACAGGTGCCTCTGCTGGACTTCCGTATTCGTACTCGGTGTGAGTGTAGTTAGACATTATGTAATTATAAAAAGCATCCTGCAGACTATCAGGGGGATTCGTACCGTTGCTCGTTTCGTCGACAACCAGGATGCCTTGATCCAGCGTGATAGGCCGGCCGTAAGCCTCGACACTATATTCGCTGTAATTGCCGGCAAGGTCAAAAGCCCTAAGCGCATAGTAGTAACGGTTCGCACCGGAGAGCGGATAATCGGTGAATGTCGTATCGGTCAAGAGCGCTGTGTTCAGACTGTCGTATGTCGGGCTCTCATTGAGCCGGCAATAGAGCCTGTAGCCTGCCAGGTCGAGTTCGTCGTTCGGCAGCCAGTCGATCCTCACCCCTGATGAGACCGGTGTGGCAATGATCCCGGCCGGCGCGAAAGGAACCAGCCGCGGCGTGCATGTTACCTCATAGGATGCATAGCTCGGGTTACCATCAGAATCCAGTGCCCTGACCGTCATGTAGTATGTAGAATCGTTCAACAACCCGGTGATTGTATCGATGTGACTCGATGCGCCCGATAAAAAGAGGCTGTCAATGTATACCTCGCTCTGAAGACCCCAGCAAATCCTGTACCCGACCACATCATTCTCCGGACTGCTCGTCCAGCTCAGCTGCACATCGCTACCAGTCCCCAGGTCAAGAGCCAGTAAGTCCTCGACCGGGCCGGGGTACAACGACAGAACCGCTAGTGCTGCGACACCCGTCTTTATGATATCGGTGTAAAGAGTGGGAGACATCGTCGACAGTACATCTGTAGTATCATGATAATGTGGGTTGAAAAAGCTGCCAGCCCGCTCGGCCGCACCCACAGCTGGAAACCCATGGACCGCGAAAGGATACCAATCCGAGCCCCCTCCGGAAGTGACCCTGTATATCTCGAGGGGTGCTACGTAGGTCTGACCGACCTCATAAAACAAGTTGGAGAGCCAGAGCGGGGATGAAGAACGACGCTGGATAATGCAATCGAGATTCGAGTCGTCCATATATCCGATCATATCGAAATTCAAAACCGCGCCGATATCAAGATCGAGGCTATCGGCATGCTCGGCATAATGATAACTGCCAATAAGACCAAGTTCTTCGGCTCCCCAGGTGATGAACTGCACCGTAGGGTCCCACGAATAATTGCGGAATATGCGCGCTGCTTCCATCGCCGCGACTGTACCCGATGCATTATCATCAGCACCGGGCGCATTCCAGCTAGCCAGCGTCGTATCCCACCAGACTATCGCATCATGATGACCACCGATGACAACGATCCTGGATGGGATCACCGAGCCGGGCATCGTCGCGATCACGTTGCGCTCGTAACCGGACCCGGGCCAGTTAGTCGTCATGTAAAAACTGTCAAACGCGGTCGACAATCCCCAGGCGTTGAATTTCTGTGCCAGCCATTCAGAGGCCGCGAACGAACTGTCATGCAGGGCAAGCCTCGTTTTGAAATCCTGAAGCCGTTGGATATATGCGGTGATCGAATCCGTATTCACCTGGTCAACGATATTCTGGATGAATGGATCCCATCGAACTTCGTGTAATGGAACCATCTTGCTCAATACCTGGCGCCAGAATCTCTCTGGTAGTTGCTTTTTCCTCAGTGGTTGGAATCGGAGTGGCAGTTTATGCAACTCCACGTTTTGATCCTCCGATATTTTGATGAGCGAAATATTGGTGCCCTGCCATAATATGTCACCGGGGATCGCTGATTCCAGATCGACAGGAACCTCACTCAAGTAGTAAATCCCCGACCATGGTGAGTAGTCAATGACCTCAACGACATACCCATCTGCCCGCAGTGCAACCATATCCGTCTCGATGATTTCGGCAACTGCCTTATTATCGATGAACTCATACGTGGGATATTTCTTTTCCAGCCAATTCTCGATGCGGGTGTTATCACCAAGTTCGACCGTAACAAGCACCGGCTGTGCCTGCATAGATCCTACAGCGAGACAAAAAATAAAAAAACCAAATGCCTTCTTCACTGATACCTCCTCAAGTATTGTGAATAATATAGAAAAAATACGTCGATTGTTGGCAAGAGAATATACAAAATTTCCATATTATATTGACTAATGAAGCAGAGTCAAGAGACGATCAGCAGCCAATAGCTCTCACCCTGCTGAAACAATACTCACGGAACGCTCCTCCCGTGCTCATTTAAAAATCTCTGCCGCGTGATAGGATGAGCGTACCAGCGGTCCGCTGATAACGTGTTTTATTCCGATGCTCTGTCCAATATGCACGAACTTGCCGAACTCATCAGGCGAGTAATACCTCTGCACTGGAACATGTTTTATGGTAGGCTGCAAGTATTGACCGATCGTTACGATATCGACACCGGCATCTTTCAGATCGCCCAGGGTTTCGGTTATTTCATGGTCCTCTTCACTCAGACCCACCATGACCCCGCTTTTTGTGATCATTTGCCGGTTCAATTCCTTACATTTTCTGAGCACACTCAAAGACGTCTCATAACCGCAACGTCGATCCCTGACAAATGGTGTAAGCCGTCTTACCGTCTCCACATTATGCCCTACCACAAAGGGCCTCGCATCCAAGATTTTCTTAAGACATTCTGCGTTGTCACTGAAATCCGGGATGAGAGCTTCAACTTTCACATCGGGATTTTTCTCTGCAATCTTCTCTATCGTATTTGCATAATGTTGACTGCCAAAATCATCGAGGTCATCACGGTCGACCGATGTGATGACAACGTATTTCAATCCAAGGGATCTTATGACCTCGGCAACATGATCTGCTTCTTGAGGGTCCAGTAGCCCCTTCGGGTCTCCGGTTCTCACGGCACAGAACCGGCAAGAACGTGTGCAAACCTTACCGAGTATCATAACGGTCGCGCTCTTTTGCTTCCAGCACTCCGAGATATTGGGACAACGTGCTTCCTGACAGACCGTTGAAAGATTGTTTTTCTGGAGGATGCGATATATGGATTTATACTCGTCCCCGGACGGGATCTTTATCTTTAACCAGTCCGGCTTTTTCAAATAATCTCTTCTAAACATACTTGCTTAACGTCCTGATCGAAGGTCAAACCAAAACTTCTGATGATGCTCTTCTTGACTTCGTTCATCGGAATTTTCTTTCCCAATATCCTTTGCATAGAAGTCATTTCGACGTTCTTCAATCCGCAAGGCACGATCAGATCAAAGTAACTCAAATCTGTATTGACGTTCAAGGCAAAACCATGAAAACTAACCCACTTCTTGACCGCGATGCCGATCGAACAGACCTTGCCCCAATCGGTCCAGACCCCTATCATATCTTCCTTCTTGTATCCCTCTATGCCAAAACCGTGCAGGGTTGCGATTATTGCCTCTTCCATTCCAGTGATAAATGGCTTGATGCCGGCAAGCCCGTCGTGCACATTGAATATCGGATAACCTACTAATTGACCCGGGCCATGATAAGTCGCGTCTCCTCCACGCTCAATATGATAGAAATCGACGTCCTTCTCCTTCAAGAATTCTTCCGGGAAAAGCACATTGCTCTCTTGCCCGCTCTTTCCCATGGTGATTACTGGATTGTGTTCAACGAGGAGCAGGGTATTGGGTAATTCTTCATTGACCCGTTTCTCGTGGATGGTTTTCTGGAGTTCCCAAACCTCTTTGTAATCTCTATCGCCTAAATCCAATACATACACTAAAACACCTTCTTTGCTTCAGTTCTGCCTGATCGAATCGTTACTCTTTTTCAGCCGTGGCGCTGATCGGAATGGGTTTGACCGGCGGCCGAAAGGTCGGCTGCGCGATCTTCTCAACAGGCATATTGAGTTCCCGCGAAAGGATCTTGGCGATATGCCTGCGGCAGCCTTTGCCCTGGCACAGCCCCATCGTTACCCGAAGAATTCTCTTCAGGTCATCCATGGTTTGATACCCTTCTTTAATTTTCTGAACTATCTCTTCCTCGGTAATGTCCTCACAACGACAGATTATTTTCATGGAGTATTCTAACCGAAATTTCGTCTGAGTCAAGCCGGTCATAATCTCTTCCCGCTTTGGATTTTCCACCATAGAGTATATAGTTGTTGTTTTTTTACCTGTGCTCTATCCAACTCGCTGCTCAGAACCAACACAAACTGGATTTCTTGTCTGAACGTTCTCATCAACCACAGAATCAGACAACTGGATCTCACCATACCGTCAATGTTGACGCCGAGCGTTTTTTGTGTATCATTTAAAATCATGGAAACCCAGGCGTCGACGGAGCGTAGAAATTCCGGCCCATACGTCGTTATCGAATGTCCAGAAAAAATACCGTGCGATCCTTGTGTTGATGCGTGTCCGAATAATGCCATATCCATGCCCGGCTCAATAATCGAACTGCCACAGATCGATTATGAAAAATGCACCGGGTGCCTGGTGTGCATTCCCAGATGTCCCGGCCTGGCGATATTCGTCGTCGATGAAACACCAGAAGACCATTCAATTGTCTACATACCGTATGAATTTCTGCCCAGGCCTAAGAAAGGCGATACTGCCAAGGGCCTTGACCGTGAAGGAAAAGAACGGTGTGAAGTGAAAATCACCAGGGTCATCGATGCTAAGAAATTCGACCGTTGCGCGATCGTCGGGTTTTCAGCACCAAAAGAATTGGCTCACGAAATCAGGGGAATTCGACTTTGTGAGTAACTTATTCGATCAATTATTGTCTAAATAAATGAGGTGAAAAATGATGAAAAAAGTCTTATCTTTATTGGCAGTAACCCTCGTCTTTGCGATAGCGGACGAGTATCTTATCAGGGTCGATCTTGACCAAACAGGATTTGCTCCCCTCGCAGAGCAGGAGTTGAAGATCCTGGCAGAATTCGAAAACTCGGCGATCGTCTTGCATGAGGCGACTGAACTCGAAGATATCTCGTCGCTTAATTATTATATACTCGACACTGGACTACAAGAGGGCCAGTATTACATTGCACGTCCGATGGAGAAAAACACGGACCTGACACAATTCGCAGATATCCTGACCCGGGACGGTGATGACTACCTGCTAAAGGTACATCCTGGCATGCTGGAATCGCTCCTTGACCACAAGGTAATGGTCAAACGTCTAACTTTCACGCCGATGGTCCTCAGGAGTGAGGCAGATTTTCCATCGGTACGCTACGACCAAACTGTTCAAGACATCGTGGACCTTGTCGATGCCGACAGCATAATAGCGAAAGTGCAGAGAATGCAGGATTTCCAGACGAGACTGTCGACACATGATTCTTGCATGGCCGCGGCTAACTGGATCTTCAGTAAGTTTGACTCGATCGGATGCGACTCGATCTATTTTCAGAATCATACCAGCGGTCACGCGCCGAATGTCATTGCCGTCAAACACGGCACCGTCTACCCTGATTCGATATATGCAGTGATATGCGGACACTTTGACTCTTATGCCTTCTACTCGCCCAACTTAGCACCGGGCGCGGATGACAATGCAAGCGGCACGTCGGCAGTACTGGAGGCGGCGCGGGTGATGAGCAATTATGATTTTGAGTATTCGATCCGCTACATAGCATTTTCCGGCGAAGAAATGGGAATGTATGGAAGCGAATATTACGCTGCGATCGCTCGAATTGCGGGTGACAGCATTCTTGGAGTGATCAACGGCGACATGCTCGCGTATGTCGATATGCAGCCCGAGTCGCTCGAGGTAATTGCAAAACCGACCAACCCGCCGTGCGAACCCTTTGCTGACTTCTTCATCGCCGCAGCAGACACCTATACTACGCTCACGACACACAAACAGCTCTCTTCAACCATGGTCTATTCAGACCACGCGTCATTCTGGGATCAGGGCTATGTTGCGCTGTGCAACATCGAAGACTGGGATTATGGAACGAACAATCCATTCGTTCACACACCAGGCGATAGTATCGGCGCCGGATTCAATGACCTCGCATTTTGTACCGAAGCGACCAAGGCGGAAATCGCGGCACTGGCATTACTCGCAGTCCCCACCGGTACAGGAATCGAGGAGCTGACAAAGGACCAGTCGGGAAGCACAGGAATGGTTATACGACCGACCATCGGTAATGCGCTCTTCACGATCTCGTTTACGGTACAGGCAGCAAGTCTAGAAGGTCTAACGATCCATGATGTGGCCGGACGTGTGGTGAAAAATATCCCCACACAATCATCTGAAATCGGCAATCTCTTATCGGTAAAATGGGATGGTACGGACAATTCCGGGAAGAAACTCCCCGGCGGCATTTACTTCGTCAGAATTGCGGATGGATTATCGACGCAGACCGCCAAATTGATTTTGATGCACTAAAAAGAAACTGACAGGATACAAACAAGGTGGAGTGGTCGATTAGGGGTTCTCTTCCTCTATCCAGTTTTTTATTTCTTCCTTACTCGGTATTCTCCCGGAACACTTGATCTTGCCGTTAATGACGAGTCCGGGCGTCGCCATGATCTTGTATTCCATTATCTTCTTGATGTCCGTGACTTTCTGAACATCAGCCGCGATGTTCAGACCGGCGAGAACATCGATCGTTCTCTTTTCCACCTCATTGCATCTTGGACAACCAGGACCTAAAATTCTTATCTCCATAATACCTCCTTCGTAGAAATGCCTAAGTACCTAAACACCTAAATGCCGGAATACCTGAATGCCTAAAGAACATTAGGATGTGATTATTAGATAAATACCGCCGAGGATAACCAGAATGCCACATATCTTTCTCACAATGAGAGCACCCCTTGACCGCTCAGTCCAGTTTAAATAATGAGTAACGGTTTCGGTCAATGAACCGGCAAGGACGATTATTGAGCAATGCCCGATACCATAGGCGAGCAACAACCCGATCGCAAAAAACGATCTCTCGGCGGCGACCTTGAAAACAACACCAAGCATCGGTGCCATGTACGCAAAGGTGCAAGGCCCAAGGGCAAGACCAAAAATCAATCCGATAATAAACGCTCCAATCAGACCCTTGCGTTTCATCTGCCTGCCCCCTGATCCTGACCAAGGTAACCGAAAGACATCCAGCAGATGCAAGCCAATGACAAAAAATATCACCGCGACAAAATAATTGCCGATCGCACCAATATCGCCGAGCATACGTCCAGCAAAGGCGGTAATCAAACCTACCAATGCTATGGTCACCAGGATGCCGGTGGCGAAGAGTACTGAAATCCAAAAAGCCCTTTTAACTGATATCCGTCCCTGCTCATCGACGTAGCCAACGATCAAGGGAATGCTAGCAAGGTGGCAAGGGCTTAAAACAATGCTGAGGATACCCCAGATAAAGGATGCGCTTACGGCAATAACAGGATTGCCCTCAATTGCCTTTGTTAACCACGTAAGAAGCTCAATGATCATCAATCACTCCACCCCCATTTTCTTCAACTGGGCAACGATGTCTTCTTCAGCCATGAAACCTTGATGCCGGTTGACCTCTCTCCCGCTTGAATCGAAGAATATCTGGGTTGGGATCATCATAACCCCGTACTTTCTGGACAAGGAAGCGTATTCTCCGACGTCCAGGATAAGTATCTCAGCTCGCCCAGCGTATTCTTTCTGCAATTTCTCAAGAATCGGCAGCATCATCTTGCAGGGAATACAGGTACCACGGCCAAAATCGGCAACGACCGGTCTCCCTGATCTTAAGGCTCTGGATAGAGGATTATCGGCAATGGCGGCCTCTTGCTCCTTAATCCACTCTCCATTACGCACTATCGCCGCATTTGCCTGTAATTCGTTGATATAACCTTCTATGACCAACCTCTGCTTTTCTTCCAATGCATTGGGTCTAACCTGTTCCTTGAGCGACTCATAGTCCCTATGTGGAAACTGATCTTTGTTTCTGTCGAAGAATTCCCTCAGCTCTGATTCGGTGATCGACACATTAGCAACAAGTTCCCGGAGCAAGATATTGATCATGAGTTGCTCTTTTTGTGCTGAATTTTGTGCAGATGCTGTTTTGTATTCTGACCGTTCAGATATCTTCTTGCGCCGGGCATCTTGCAGCAACAGCCGTTTGACGATGAGTTCTTCCAGAAACCCTGCTTTGTCATCCTTGAAATATTCTTTTGCCTGTGGTGGCAATGCATTGAATTCTTTATTCAGCGCGGTGAGGGTCAATTCCTCGCCATTAACAGTCGCCAGCACATTCCTGGCTGGAGTAGGAGATTCGCCTTCTGGCTCACCCTGTTTCTTCTGAAGGCTGTCGACGTCTGTCACTGCTTCACTCCGATTGTCGCTCAGGCTGGTGTCCAATTGCGAATGATACATTGCAGTCGAATCCATCCCCACTTCACTGTCTCCAATATGTTCAACCTCTCTTTGTCTGTCTGAAGTCACAGACTTCAAAATGATCACAAACACTACGATGATAATCACCGTTATCACTATACCGATTTTGTAGTAAGTATTGATGGCTTTCTTCATCGCTCCTCGACAGTATGCTTTTTTTGCCGTCTGCCAAACATTGATTTTATCTTTTTTCCCAATGGCTCCAGCATGTTCCTCTCAACACGAATTCTGCAAACCAAGGCACAACTAAAATCCTAGCTATGATTTGAAAAACCATTTTGTCTTCTTACACAGCCACACAATAAAAAGCATCATGGGAACCTCAGTCAACACACCGACAACTGTAGCCAGCGCAGCACCCGACCTCACCCCGAAGAGCGTCGTTGCGACCGCGATGGCAACCTCAAAATGATTACTACCCGCAATGATCGCACTGGGCGCCGCATCCTCATAGCCAATTCCAATGATCTTGGCAACGATATAGGTCAATGCGAAAACCACAATGATATTCGCGAAAATGCCAACCGTTATCATGCCGATGGCGCCTGGTAGACTAATTATAACATACCCCTGGAGTGCGAAAAGAAGGATGAGCGTCACCAGGAGGGCGATCACCGAGACTGTCTTGAGGGGAGCGATGACGTGGCCGTTGAACCAGCCGAGCCCTTTCTTTTTTATACTGATGTACCGGGTTAAGTACCCGGCACCCAATGGAACACATATGTAAATCAAAACGGATAATGCGATCGTCGCCCAGGGTATGGGTATACCAGAAACACCTAGCAGGAGTCCGGCAAGCGGCGCGTACAGGATAACCATCGAAAGAGAGTTTACCGCACACATTACCAGCGTGTGCGCCATATTGCCTTTGGCCAAGTAACTCCACATCAAAACCATCGCAGTGCATGGAGCGACACCCAGTAATATCATACCCGCCCGGTACTCGAGTGCTGTTTCGTGCGGAATGAAATTCTTGAAAACAACACCAAGAAACAACCACGCAAAGAATGCCATGGTAAAAGGTTTTATACCCCAGTTTGCGATCAGGGTGGTCGCGATAGGTTTCGGTGTTTTACCGGCAACCACAACACGGCGAAAATCGATCTGAACCATAATGGGATATATCATCCAGAACAGACATATCGCAATAGGAATGGAAACCCTGGCAACCTCAAAGCGACTCAGGATTTCACTCAATTGCGGAAATAGCCGACCGAGCGCTATTCCCGCAATTATGCATAAAAACACCCACAGCGTGAGGTACTTCTCCCAGATACCAAGATGTCTGGGATCCTCAATTTTGGTCATAATTTCTCCTTACATTCCTCCGCCTGAATCCAATTCTTAGAATAAGAATCCGTAGAACCAGCCCACGATCGTCGACAACAACACAACCAACGTCACGAAAACCAATGTCTTTTTCGTTCCCATGATGCTACGGATCACCAGCATATTGGGCAGACTCAATGCCGGGCCGGCCAGGAGCAAGGCCAGCGCAGGCCCTTTGCCCATCCCGCTGCCCAATAGTCCCTGGAGTATCGGCACTTCGGTGAGCGTGGCAAAGTACATGAAAGCGCCGGCCACCGAAGCAAAGAAGTTCGCGAATAGTGTATTGCCACCAACTGATATCGCCACGAATCGCGAAGGAATGATCCCGGCATCGGTACCAGGTCTACCTAACAGGAACCCGGCGATGAGAACACCGGCAAAAAGCAGGGGTAAGATCTGCTTGGCAAAGGTCCAGGTAGAAAAGATCCATTCATTGAGTTCGTCCCTTCTGAACCAGGAAAACAACATTACGAAGAGTGTGATCAATGCGGCACCTGTCAAATACCAGTGAATGCCGTGAATTGTGTTCCAGAACCCGACAGTCTCTTCTGGCTTTGCCCAAGCCGCAAAGATCAATATCAAAACAAGCACCAGAAAATACAGGGCGTTTTGACAGAGAGAGCGCGACTTCAATCCAGATGTTTCGGCAGTTGTGAGTTCCTCATCCACGCCCTGCTTATCTTTGAAAAAAAATGACATTAGAAGACCAATGATTACAGAAAACACCACCGCTCCTATTGCGCGCGCAAGACCCAATTGAGGACCAAGTACACGCGCCGTTAGGATGATCGCCAGTACGTTTATTGCTGGACCGGCATAGAGAAAGGCAGTTGCCGGACCAATACCAGCGCCGCGGGTGTATATCCCTGCGAACATCGGCAATACGGTGCATGAACATACTGCCAGTACGCTGCCAGATACCGACGCTATGCTGTAGGCAAGGACCTTATTTGCCCTGGCCCCAAAATATTTAAAGATCGCATCTTTGGATAAGAAAACACTGATCGCACCAGCAATAAAAAATGCTGGGATCAGGCAAAAAAGGACATGCTCACGCGCATATTCCTGAACCATGAGAAAGGCTTCGATGATCGCACGCTGCAGGTTCAGCCCATTAAATGGCAGGAAATAGATACAGAGGAAAACAACAACAAATAAGAGTAACTTCTGCCAATCCTTCACTCAACGCCCCGCGTTGCTGATTGCAGAATATCTCGGGTTTTCTTCAAGTTAGCGAAAACACAATCGCCCACCAGATCTACGATATCAAAGATCGTTGAATCGGTCACTTCATACCAGACTTCGACTCCTCGCTTCTCACTCCGAACTATGTTTGCTTTCCTCAAAATGGACAGGTGATGCGAGACATTTGACTGTTCACCTCCAACAAATGGTATGATCTTACAGACGCAACAAGGACCTTCACGAAGCTTTTCGAGTATCTTAAGGCGGAGCGGATGCGCTAACGCATTGAAAACGGCTGCTTTCATCTTCAATATATCTTCCCGCATATATGAATATATTTAAATATTTACATATGTCAAGCATATTCTTTGAATGTCCTGTATTTTTGGGGGATATCAGCGTACGTGGTCTGGGCAGGATACTAGCCCCGACCCGACATCGTACTCATACGGGCTACTCGTAACCGGGCAGCGCAGATCGATGGCTGACAAACCTTCTAACAACTCCAAACTCTCAGGGTATCGGTCGTTCTCATACCGATAAAGCTGCAGCTGTATTTTGACCTTCCTGATCTGTGCCTCGCACTCAATGCTCCGCGCCCGCTCAACGGGGGTGGTGATATTTTCTGACCCGACACTTCCCTGTCCTGTATACAAAGATACTGCAATGATAACGGCGGCAGCAACGATCAGCAGAGACAAGACCAGCGCGATAATCCCAAAACCCCCATGGAGCGCCTCTTTCATCGGTAAATATAGACCTCCACGAACCAATGTCAATAACCATGAAATTGTGCTATTTACCTATTGACTTTTCCCTGGAATTAGCTATTATTAACGTCTATGGTTAAAATCATGAGTCGAAATTCAAACAATTGCAGGAGGATAGATGGACCCAATTGCTGACATGCTAACCATTATTAGGAACGGTTGCCGTGGCAAAAAGCAAGAGGTTACTGTTCCCTACTCGCGTCTGAAGACCGAAGTACTCAGGGTCATCCTCGAAGAAGGTTATATTAACAATTTCACCCTTGATGCCAAAAAGAGAAAAATCACCATCATGCTAAAATATGCTAAAAGCGGTGAATCCGTTATCAGAGATCTCGAAAGAATTTCCAAATGTTCGCGTCGCCTCTATGTTTCCAAGAAGGAAATACCGCAAGTCCTGGGCGGCCTGGGCACGGCAATACTCACAACACCAGTTGGTGTGCTGAGTGACCGCGAAGCCCGGCGCAAAGGCGTAGGTGGCGAGATCATCGCCTACGTTTACTAACGGAGGGCGCAAATGTCAAAGAATCGTTTTCGTCCGATAGTGATTCCGGAGAAGGTGAAGATCGAGGTTGCCGGCGGAAAGGTCAAGGTCACGGGACCGCTCGGTAGTTTGGCACAGAGTATCTGTCCTAAGGTGCAGGTTGTCATCGAGGACGGCAAAGTACTGGCACAGGCGCTCGAGAACACTAAACAATCAGCGGCGCAGCAAGGTACTATGAGATCTTTGATCATAAATATGGTGGACGGCGTGCTCAAGGAATTCGAGAAAACATTAATCATCGAGGGGACCGGGTACCGAGCGCAGATGAGCGGTACGGGATTACAGCTTTTCCTCGGCTACGTGAAGCCGAAAACAGTGGCCATACCCAAAGATGTAAAATGCGAACTGAAGGTCGTGAAGAGCGCGGAAAAAGGCGATCTTACCTACATTACTCTAAAGGGAATCGACAAACAAAAAGTGGGCGATACCGCGGCACTGGTAAAAAAGACGAAGAAACCTGATCCCTACAAACACAAAGGCGTTCGCTACGAAGACGAAGTACTGAAGAAGAAGATTGGCAAGCGTGCGGTAGTACAGGCATAAGGAGGAACGAGTGGCACTTCGCGGCAGAAAGAAACGGCACCTGAGCATCCGAAAGAAGATGACCGGCACTAACGATCGTCCTCGGTTGTGTGTTTTTCGTAGCAACCGGGCAATATACGCGCAGGTTATTGATGACACAAAACAGAAGGTTTTGTTCTCATGCTCCTCAGCAAATTTGAAAGATATCAAAGGCAAGAAGAAAACAGAAGTTGCGGCAGAAGTTGGCAAGATGATCGGCAAACTCGCCATCGATAAAGGCATAAAACAAATAGCATTCGACCGCGCCGGCTACAGATACCACGGCCGGGTCAAGGCGCTTGCTGATGGCGCCCGTGCTGCAGGATTGAAATTTTAGAAGGAGGTTTGGTGTTAGAGACTTCGCCATTCATTGAGAAACTTATCGAATTGAAGAGAGTCTCCAAGGTAGTAAAAGGAGGAAAGAGATTAAAGCTCTACGCATGCGTCGTCGTGGGTGACGGAACTGGAAGCGTTGGTGTCGGCCATGCAAAATCATCTGAAGTAGCTCCAGCGATCAGAAAGGCAACCGAAAGCGCTAAGAAGAATATGATGAAAGTCGATGTCACAGAGGGTACTATCTTGCATACGGTAACCGGGAAGTTCTGCGCCAGTCATGTCATGCTCAAACCTGCGCTCACCGGTACGGGTATCATCGCCTCGAGCGCGGTTCGCGCCGTCTGTGATGCCGCGGGCATCAAAAACATTCTCACCAAGTCCCTGGGTTCACACAACCCGACGAATCTCGCTCGTGCCACCATAAACGGACTGAAATCCATACGTTCTGTTGCCGAAGTGGCAGATATGCGTAATAAACCAATCGAGTATTTCATGAGGAAAAAGCATGAAAAAGTTGAAAATAACATTGAAGAAAAGCCTGATTGACAAACAGAAAAAACACAAATTGACATTGAAGGCCCTTGGCTTGACGACGATCGGCAAAACAAGAATATTCCCGGATAACAAGGCAATACGCGGTATGGTAAATCAAGTGTCTTACATGGTGGAAGTAGAGGAAGTCAAACATGAAACTGAATGAAATCGGCCCGGCAAAGGGAGCTACGAAGAAACCGAAAAGAATCGGTCGCGGTCCAGGTTCCGGACACGGGAAAACTTCCACGCGCGGACACAAGGGGCACAAAGCGCGTTCCGGATTTCGCAACAAACTCGGGTTCGAGGGTGGGCAGATGCCTCTGGCAAGGAGAATACCAAAGCGCGGTTTTACGAATATATTCAAAGCGGAATATGAGATAGTGAATCTAGATGTGTTGAGCAAGTTTGAACCCAATACTGAGATCACACCGGAATTCCTCAAAGAAAAGGGCATAGTAAAAGGCAAACACAAGTTAAAGGTACTCGGCGATGGAGAACTTTCTGCCCCACTCACGGTCAAGGCTCATAAATTCTCAAAATCGGCACGTGAAAAGATCTTAAAAGCTAAGGGCAACGTAGAGCAGATATCATGATTTCAACATTCGGTAATATTTTCAAAGTACCCGAGCTAAAGAAAAAACTTCTCTTCACCCTGTTTGCGGTCGCCGTATACAGACTTGGAGCCCACCTGCCGCTGCCTGGAATAAATGCCCAGGCACTTGGTATGTTGATGCAGCAGCTGAAGCAGCAAGGGTCGATCTTCGGCATGTACGATATCTTCGTCGGGGGAGCGCTGTCGCGTGCGGCAATACTGTTTTTGGGGGTCATGCCTTATATCTCCGCATCGATCATATTCCAGCTGCTGGGTTCTGTTTTTCCACAAATAGAAAGGCTACAGCGTGACCAGGCGGGCCGCAGAAAAATAACGCAATATACAAGATATCTCACGGTAGGTCTAGCTGCTTTTCAAGCGATCAGCATATCCATATTCCTGGAGAGCCAGAAGTTCTCGGGCCCGACCGGAGTCATACCGATTGTCTTCGACCCGGGCTGGGGATTCAGACTTACCGCCATGCTGACGCTGACGTGTGGTGCAATCTTCGCCATGTGGATCGGCGAGCAGATCACTGAAAAAGGAATCGGTAACGGCATCTCTTTTCTCATCTTCATCGGATGCCTCGAAGAATACCCAGGCTACTTCCTGCGGACCGTACAACTCGTCATGACCGAAGGCCTTTCCATCATAAACCTTATCCTGGTTATTCTGATCATGGTCCTGATCGTAGCCGCGGTGGTCATCATGACCCAGGCCACACGCCGCATCCCGGTTCAGTATCCAAAGCGGATCGTCGGCCGCAAAATGTACGGTGGGCAGTCGACGTTTTTGCCTTTGAGGGTTAACACAGCGGGTGTAATACCGATCATTTTTGCGCAAGCACTCGTGGTATTCCCGGGTACGGTTGCCGCCTACGTCCCTGCATTTAAAGGGCTCACCGAAGTCTTCAGACCAGGATATTTCCTGTATGATATTGTATTCTTTTCGCTGATCGTTTTCTTTACATACTTCTATACTTCGGTTGTCTTTAATCCTGTTGAACTATCTGACAACATGAAGAGGTACGGCGGATTCATTCCGGGTATACGTCCCGGTCCGAAAACGGCGTATTACGTCGATAGTGTTCTATCGAAAATAACCTTGCCGGGTGCGTTGTTTCTTGGTTTCATCGCGCTGGTACCATGGTATTTGATAAACTTTCTCAACGTACCTTTCTACTTTGGCGGAACGACGCTGTTGATTATCGTCGGCGTTGCCCTGGATACGTTACAGCAGATCGAATCGCAGTTGATGATGTACCACTATGAAGGATTCATGAAACGCGGCAAAATCCGGGGCAGACGATGAGAATCATCCTGTTCGGTCCTCCAGGTGTCGGCAAAGGAACCCAGGCGCAGGCGCTCGCGGAGAAGTTCAATCTAGTCAGGCTCTCCACCGGAGATCTGTTGCGTGAGGAAATATCACTGAGCAGCCCCATCGGCAGAAAAGTCGAGCAGTTCCTCAGGAAAGGCCATCTGGTCCCCGATGATATCATGCTTGAGATCATCGATAATATCCTTATCGAAAACAAGGATAGAGACCTACTCTTCGACGGATTTCCAAGGAATCTAAATCAGGCACACAGCCTGGAGAGAAGCCTGGCTCAAATGGAACAGGGAATCAGTATCGCATTCGAAATGCATCTTGAAGAAGATGAACTCGTGAAGCGACTGATGAACCGGAGGTATTGTCCGAGGTGCGAACGAATATATAACTTGATTACAAACCCTCCAAAGAAGGATGGGGTATGCGATGACGACGGTGTGAAACTGGTAACGAGAGAAGATGACACGGCAGAGGTTATTAAGAAAAGACTGAAGATTTACGAAGATGAAACACGCCCACTGGTGAATTATTATAAATTACTCAATGTCTACAAACAGATCGACGCCCGGGGAAATCAGGATGAAGTGTTAAACAGAATAACTGAAATAGTCAATGCCTATCTCAATAGCAAATGCACAAGCAATTGAAAGCATCAGGGCCGCCGGTCGCATCATTGATGAAATATTCAAACGGATCGACAAAATGGATCTAAGGCGAATGAAAACTCTGAATCTCAATGACCGGATCGACACCCTCATCAGGGAGAACGATGCTTCACCGGCTTTTCTCAATTACCGTGGCTTTCCAAAGAGCTGTTGTATTTCTCTGAACAACGAAGTCGTGCACGGAATTCCTGACAGCCGGAGAATCGAAGACGGTGATATTGTCAAGATCGACGTTGGTGTCAATTACCACGGGTACATTGCCGATGCCGCCCGCACTTTTCCGGCCGGCAGTATATCGCCTGAAGTCCAGCAAATGCTGGAGGTCACGAAGCAGGCTCTGAGAAATGGTATAGCTGCCGCAAAACCCGAAAACAAGATTTCGGATATTTCACGCGCCATTCAGACTACCGTCGAAGAAAAGGGCTACAGCGTAGTGCGCGAACTTACCGGTCATGGGATTGGCAAGAATCTTCACGAAGAACCGGCCATCCCCAACTTCGTAAACAGCGGCCCTGAGTTCTTTATCAAACCAGGCATGGCCCTTGCCATAGAGCCGATGGTTAATATGGGAAAACATGACGTTTTCACTGCACCGAACCGCTGGACCATAATGACCCGCGACAATTCACTTTCATGTCACTATGAAGACACGATCCTGATACTCGAAGACGGCAATCTGAACCTGACCAAAATCGTGGAGAACTAAGAAATGGCACGAAAAGACCTGATTCAAACCGAAGGCACAATAATCGAGACACTGCCCAATGCCATGTTTCGCGTTGAATTGGACAACGGACACAAAGTCCTCGCCCACGTATCAGGCAAAATGAGGATGAGCTACATCAAGATTCTGCCCGGTGACCGCGTGCTGCTTGAACTGACCCCATACGACCTGTCTCGCGGCAGAATCGTCTGGCGTTATAAATGATTACAAAAAGGGTTGATTTTTTGGGCAAAATGGTTATAATAAGAGTTTGTAGGAGGAATATTGAAGGTTAAGGCATCAATCAAGAAAAGATGCGCATCTTGTCGAGTCATAAAGAGAAAAGGTGTCGTGATGATAATTTGCAGGAATCCCCGACACAAACAACGTCAGGGATGATGGCAGGCGCCGGGGTAAGATTTGAGATGCAGAGAAATATCACCGCATGAGATTCACTGACCATCTACTCCCGACTGCTAACCGCTGTTATTCTAAGGAGGTTTATGGCAAGAATTGCTGGTGTTGACCTGCCGCCGAACAAAAAGGTGGAATACGGGTTGACTGCGATTTTTGGAATAGGTCTGAGCACAGCTCAAAGAATCGTCGGTCAAATTGGCATTGATCGCACTAAACGCATCAAGGACCTGACCGACGACGAGGTGACAAAAATAAGAAAATTGCTCGAAGCCGAATACCGGGTGGAAGGTGCATTGCGCGCCGAAATAGCGGCTGACATTAAACGATTGATTGACATCGGCTGCTACCGCGGAACAAGACACAAGGTTGGATTACCTGCACGTGGACAACGGACAAGGACAAATGCTCGTACGCGAAAAGGGAGAAAGAAGACCGTTTCTGTTTACAGGGGACCACGAGGAGAACGTAAGTGAAAAAGCCAATCAGAACACCGAGACGCAAGAAAGGCACGCGAGCTGAGTCAACCGGCATTGCTAGCATCTTCGCTACATTTAACAATACAATTGTGTCAATTACTGACACTAAAGGCAACGTGCTTTGCTGGTCCTCGGCGGGGCGAATCGGATTCAAGGGTACCAAAAAGGGTACCGCCTACGCCGCCGCAAAGTGTGCTGACGCCGCGGCTCGGGAAGCCCAGGCATTAGGCGTGAGGAAGGTTGAAGTGCGCATCAAGGGCCCAGGACCCGGCCGGGAGGCCGCAATCCGAACCCTGCAAACGGTTGGCTTAACGATAACCGCCATAAAGGACGTGACTCCACTTCCGCATAACGGCTGTAAACCACCGCGCAGAAGGAGGATATGATGGCACGCTACATTGGTCCGAAATGTAAGATATGCCGGCGCGAGGGTGAAAAACTCTTTCTACGAGGCAGCCGTTGCTACACCGACAAGTGTGCTTTCACACGCAGGGGTTATCCTCCAGGTACACACGGACGCGTGGGAAGGAGGAAACTCACTTCGTATGCAACGCAACTTCGCGAGAAGCAGAAGGTCAAGGCGGTCTACGGTATACTTGAACAGCAGTTCCGAAAAACATTCGCCATGGCGGCAAGAATTTCCGGAAACACCGGTGAGAACCTGCTGTCATTGCTGGAAAGGCGTTTAGATAATGTGGTCTACCAACTGGGTATTGCTGCTTCACGCACCCAGGCACGCCAACTTGTCAGGCATGGACATATAATGGTCAACGGGAAGAAAGTAGATATTCCTTCGTATGTCGTTAAAACCGGGCAAGAAATCAAACTGGTCGACAAACAGAAAAAGAATCCCGAGGTGCTCAAATCACTCGAGGAGCGTGATCTTGAAAGGATCGTCGGCTGGCTGAAGATCGACAGAGATACATTCACCGGTACAGTGCTGAGATATCCCAAACGCGACGACATAACCTTGCCGATCCAGGAAAGTTTAATCATTGAATTCTATTCAAAGTAGAGGGGAACTATGACACTAAAACCGCTGGTCATGCCGAAAAGTGTCGAAATCGACAAGGAAGCGACCAACGACATTTTTGGCCGTTTCATGCTCTCACCGCTTGAGCGTGGCTTTGGCGTTACTCTAGGAAATTCGCTACGCAGAGTGCTCATGTCATCGATACAAGGAGCAGCTATTACCCGGATAAGAATCGAAGATATTCTCCAGGAATTCTCTGCCATCCCAGGCGTCTATGAAGATGTCATACAGATTATCCTGAACCTCAAGAAGGTACGGGTCAAACTACTTTCTGATGAACCAAGCAATCTCTACCTGAAGGTCAAAGCAAGGAAAGAGTATCTGGCTGAAAACATAGAAAAGAATCCAAACGTGATCATCGCCAATCCTGATCAGAAGATCCTGACCGTCACGGATACCAAAGTCAATTTCACGTTGGAAATGTTTGTGGAGGCCGGTCGCGGCTACGCACCATCCGAAATGCTCAAGCATGGCGAAGTACCGGTTGGTACTATCTTTCTCGACGCCATCTTCTCACCCGTGCTCGCCGTCAACTTCGACGTCACTACAACACGAGTGGGTACCAGAACAGACTACGACCATTTGATTCTCGATGTGAAGACCGATGGCACGATTACTCCGGTCGAAGCGTTGGTGGAAGCATCGGGGCTCATGAAACACCATCTCTCTTTCTTTACAAGTCTCGGTGTGGAACCGCAATTCTCTTCCAAGGAACAGCTCGATGCCGAGCACCGGAGGATCAGAGAAATTCTGAAACGCAGCATCGACGAGCTCGAAATATCAGTAAGAGCCTCCAACTGCCTCAAAGAAAAAGACATCAAGACAATAGGTGAATTGGTCAAGAAAAGCAGCAAGGAATTGCTGAGCTACGAGAATTTCGGGCGAAAGTCGCTTAAAGAATTAGAGAAGAACCTCGCCAAAGTCGGACTCCACCTGGAGATGGATGTCAACAAATATCTGAAAGAGGACATATAACACCATGAGACACGGAAACCGCGTAAAGAAGCTCGGCAGGACAAGGGAGCACCGCCGTGCGCTTATGAAGAATCTCTGCCGCTCATTGTTTATCTTCGAGAAGATAAAGACGACACTGCCCAAAGCAAAAGCAACGAGGCAGGTGGCCGAGCGCCTCATCGAATTCGCCAAGAGAAACGATCTTTCGGCAAAAAGGCATATCTACCGCTATATTCCGGACCACAAGCTCGTAAAAATAATCTGCGAGGAAATCGGACCCAAGTTCACTGAGCGCGCCGGTGGTTATACGAGGATATACCGGATAGGGCCACGCCTCGGCGATGGCGCGGAAATGGCGCTGTTGGAACTTGTAGAACAAAGCGATGCAGCCGTGATTTCGCAAAGAAGAAAATTGATCGAAAGACGACAATTGGCTGAGACCAAGAAAGAGAAGAAACCAAAGGAAAAGAAGGTCAAAGAAAAAAAATCAAAAACCAAACCAGAGGAAAAGAAAGAAGAAAAGAATATAAAACCCAGAAAATCAACAAAAACAAAGAAAACAAAGAAAAAATCCAAGTAGCGGCCCGGTGCTCATTCGGTCATGGGATATCCCCGGCACATTAGTTAACTACATCCCTCTATCATGAACGCACCCGTGAGAGCGTTGTCGTTACTCTGTACTCTTTTGATTTGTGTAACCTGCACACGCCACGCGGCTATGGAGAGAGAACCTGTCTTTACCACGCAGAAACCACAACATGAATTCCGGAGGGGCATGTGGGTACGGGCCGCCTCGACCGCGTCGCCCGACTCGATATCTCGTATCATGCAGATCGCAGGACAAATGAAGATCACCGACATCTTTGTACAAGTGGTCGTAGGCGGCTATGCATATTATAATTCGGACTTACTCCCGCGCAGCCAATATCTTTCGAAAATATCAGATCCGGATTATGACCCGCTCGATTCGCTGATCAGGGCGTGCGCGAGCACGCACATACGGGTTCACGCATGGGTGAATACGCTTTTGTACTGGTCGTTGTCCGAACCACCGGATTCACTCAGCCATGTGCTTTACCAACACCCGGAATGGCTCATTCGCGATGTCAATAATCGCTCCATGGCTGATTATCCTTACCGCAAATGGAAGAATCTACGCCTGGAAGGCCTGTACCTCGACCCTGAAAACCCGCAGGTTGTCACGTTTGTTCAAAGTGTATGTACAGAGATTGCATCGCGTTATCCGGTTGATGGTATTCATCTTGATTTCATCAGATACCCTGGTGTGCTATGGGGGTTGCCCGCCATCGACGAAACGGCAGTGCTCGCTGGTATCGAGGCGGAGACTGCATCGTGGTGTAACCTAGTACAATATGGACGCATGAGGTTGTATCAACGCTGGCAGTTCTGGAACGCCTGGCGCCTTACGCAAGGCCGTCAATACACGATAGCACGGATCGTCAGCGGCATAAATAATGCACTGAAGGAAAAAGCGATCAATGAGGATTGTCGCCTATCAGCAGCGGCCTTTGCCAATCCGGCCCTCTATAAGTATTCATTCGCGCAAAACTGGGCCGAATGGCCAGCCGAAATGTTCATGCCCGTGATAATGTCATACACACCTGACACCTCGCTGTTCCGTGATTATGTTGACTATGCTCTCTTCCACCGTCCCGACGCCCTCATTGGCATCGGGTTCCTGTGGCCTGGCATGGCATATATATCACAGATGCAGGAGCAGATAGTGATAGAGGCAGGTGGCCGTGGAGTTTGTTATTTCGATTTTGCCGCCATTGACACAACGGTCGATCTCCTTGCCGGCCAAACCGGTTCCGTCTCTGAAGTGAACGAAAATCTGCTGAATCAAAGTTCAAGAAACGACCCGGTGCCTGATGCTTACGAAGATGAACCACCCGCCGTCCTCGTCACCGGGGGCACCAATTCCTACACCTGGAACAGAGCCCTCTATTTCGCTGCGTTCCTCCTATCTCTTTCCATGAACCCTGACCGCGACCTCGGTCGAATGGGTATCGGAAGGGATCAGTTCCTCCACCTCGTCTTTAACGACGTTGCCGCGTTCGAATACCTGAACAGTAAGATCTTCCCGTTGGGCGATGAATTGATCCGACCACCCACAAGATCGATCAGTTACAGTTTCATACCGTGGAGCGACGGAGATTCGCTTTCGTTGATTCAGAGGGCGAGCGAAATGAGCGCTTATCTGAACGATACCATTCTTTATCCGTTTGCTGCCGATGTCCTGGCCAGAGCAGCGTTTACGGCTCTACCCCACACCAATGAGGTGATCCGCACACTGACCGGGATCTATGCTTTTACGGTCGACACGGTATATGATGGTGGAGAGAAGATCAGCAGATTCGGATTATCACCTGATCTCCAGCCGGTTTATCTCAACTGGACGATAAAAAGCAGGTTCGGAGAAATCATTGAAAATGCTCAGCAGTTTGGCGAATAGCAAACGGGAGAATATATGTTTGAAAAACTGAAATCAATACTGACGAAAGTCGATGCCGAGTACGCCGACATACGTCATGAAGTCAAGAATGTAATAAAGATCGCCTTCAATGGCAGAGAGTTGACCGAAATTGGGAACAATACGACAGATGGTTATGTTTTGCGGATCCTGAACAAGGGAGGCTACGCGTCTATCTCTTTCACCAGCCCTGAGCAGCATGAGAAAGCCCTGGCAACCGTGTCGGAAAACGCACATCTGATGTCCAGGTCCGCTAAGAAACCAGTGGTTTTCAAGAAGACCCCGGTCGTCAAAGATTATTACTCACCAAAACTCGAGGAAGACCCGCGCAAGGTCGCAATCGACGAGAAACTTCAGCTGACCAAAAAGTACAACGATATCATCCTGGCTACCGATAAAATCACCACGACCAGTGTTGCATACGCCGAACTATACCGGGATAAACATTTCCTGAGTACTGAAGGCAGCGAAATAAGGGAAGAATTGATAACAACACGTATCAGCGGGCTGATCACCAGCCGTGACGGGAAACTCATTCAGAACGTGCGCGTGGCGGCTGGCGGAAGCAATGGTTTCGCGGTTCTTCGGGACCGTGAGGATGAATTCGAAAAACGCGCCGGCATCGCCGTGGACCTTCTCAAGGCGCAGCCCATGCAGGGTGGTTGCTACAACGCTATCGTTAATCAGAGTCTGGGCGGCGTGTTCACGCACGAGGCCTTCGGTCACTTCTCAGAAGCCGACATTATCGAAAACAATCGTTCCGTGAGGGAAAGAATGAAGATCGGTGCGAAGCTCGGCAATGAAACAGTTAATATCGTCGACGACCCGACGATGCTCAGCCAACTGGGGCATTACCGCTATGACGACGAGGGTGTTGCTGCCTGCCGGACTTCTTTGCTCAAGAATGGCGTCCTCGTCGGCCGATTGCACTCGCGAAGGACCGCCGCAGCTTTCGAGGAACCGGCGAATGGCCATTGTGTCGCTGAGGACTACCGTTACGCCCCAATAATCAGGATGGGCACGATCTTCATTGAACCAGGCAAGAACACGCTCGAGGAACTACTCGCCCAATTAGGCAATGGCTACTATCTACTCGACGCAAAAGGCGGCCAGACAAGCGGCGAGAACTTCACCTTTGGTGCCCAGTACGGTTATATCGTGAAGAACGGGAAAATAGGTGCAATGGTGCGTGACATCAACATCTCCGGCAATCTTTACCAGACACTGAATAGCATTACGGCAATCGGGGGTGACTTGAAACTGAGCGAGGTTGGTGGCTGTGGCAAAGGGCAGAAAAACATTCGTTCCTGCCACGGCACTCCGCATATGCTGATAAACAATTTGATCATTGGGGGATCGTGAAATGGAAGAATTAATAAAAAAAGCAGAATCACAGAGCGACCAGGCCGAAGTATATTCTCTGGAACACCAACAGAATGATGTCGAATTTGAAGACGGCATACTGAAGGATATCAAGAGCGCAATGCAGGCCGGCATCACCTTACGAATGATACAGAACAAAAAGTTGGGTTTTGCCTACACGCGCAACATCAAAGATAAAGAAACCCTGATCCAGAACGCAAAGCGAGCTCTCGCCGGCGGCGTCGATGCGAGCTATGATTTCCCTTTTACAAAAAAGGTATCATCGCTGGACAGCTACGATCCTGCTATCGACCGGACAACAAGCACGATACTTGCCGATGAATGCAGCCGGATACATGATTACCTGAAGAACAAAACAGAAGGGCAGGTCAATGTTGATACCGGAACGGCAGTAACCAGGATACACATCGTGAATTCAGCGGGCACGGATCTTAAAACACAGAGTTCTCATTACTACATCACAGTTGCGATAATGTACCCTGGTTCAGCAACTAGTGTACATCGTTCGTTGGAATTCAAGAGTTTTAAGAAGGTAGAGTATTCATTCTTGGACAATCTGGTCAAACTCTACAGCAAGAGTGAGAGAGAGATCGATAAGGCTCATGGCCGCATGAAGATCCTTTTCATGCCGGAGGCCATGTACACCCTTACGTGGCGTTTGCAGAGTGCGACCAGTGGCGAGTCTCTTTATCACAAGCAATCACCGCTTGCCGACAGCCTTGAAAGCAAGATATTTGACGAAAAAATCTCCATCATCAACAATCCACTCGACGACGAATATCCTGGTGCCCGGGCCTTTGATGATGAAGGTGTCGAATCCCGGGAAATGGTGATCATTGACAAAGGAACGCTCCGGAATTATTACAATGACCTTTATTACGCGGCAAAATTGCAGGCTGAACCAACAGGTAACGGCTACAAGACCTCACGCTGGGGCAGTGACACGCTTTCAACAAAACCGGCGCCTGCACTGAGTCACATCATGATTAAACCAGGCAATACTGAATTCTGGCAACTCGTCGAGAAAATTGACCGGGGCATCGTTGTCTGCGGGGCGCTGGGAGCTGACAGCGGTAACATATCAAACGGAGATTTCTCGATCGGGCCGTCACCCGGTCTCTATGTCGAGAAGGGTGAGATCGTTGGCAGGATCAAAGATGCAATGATTGCCGGCAATCTATATTCGGTCATGAAGCGTGTGGTAGATATCGAGAACCAACTCCATCCGGCATATACTGGTTACTACCCGGCCGTTCTCTTCGACGAGATGCATATAGCCACGAAAACCTGACGATCTACTATAACCGGCCCTCAGTCAACCTGCAGACCGCAAGAATCAGAGGCAGAATTTCTATCTTGTATATGTTGACCGTCATCGTATAACATTCCTCATCTGATCATGGCTGATGTGCTACATTTGTGAACATTCCATTTGATTTGCAGGTGCATAACAGGTCAAGCGTTGAACGATAACAAGGGAGTGAAAAAGGACTTGTGTTGCGGCATTTTTTACAATATAATGCCGGATGCAATCGATGTTTCCGTTTGTTGGTGAAGCTTTATCCCTGTTAACAGCAGTCGTCTGGGCGCTGGCGGTTACATTATTCAGAAAGAGCGGTGAAACCGTTCATCCCCTCGCCCTCAACGTGTTTAAAAATATACTGGCGCTCGTGCTGCTCATACCGACGATCTGGCTCTTTGGTCAGACCCTCTGGCTTCAAGCATCGACCAGGACATATGTTATCTTGTTTCTCAGCGGCGCGGTAGGCATAGGTATTGGCGACACGCTCTTTTTCCAGAGTCTGAACAGGCTGGGTGCGGGGTTGACAGGGATCGTGGTCTGCATGTACAGCCCGTTCATCATTGCATTTTCACATATCTGGCTGCACGAGAGCCTTGCCCAACTGCAGCTCTTCGGCGTGCTACTCATCATCTTCGCTGTCTTGTTCACGACCGTACACAAGACATCACGGAGCGACATGCCGGCGCGGCCGTTCTTGGCCATTATTTATGGTGTTCTCGCATCCGCGGCAATGGCCGCCGGCGTAGTTTTGATGAAACCGCTACTCGGTAAGTATCCGGTTGTATGGGTAGCGGAAATTCGGCTTTTGGGAGGCATGGCTGCGTTAGCCATTATATTATTAATACATTCTGGCAGAAAACGAATATTGGCATCTCTTATGAGAACGAGTAACTGGCGCTACACTTTGAGCGGTTCACTTCTGGGGGCATACGTTTCAATGGTCTTATGGATCGCCGGGATGAAATACACGCAGGCATCAACCGCCTCGGCGCTGAATCAAACTAGCACAATATTCATCTTCATATTCGCCGGGTTACTCTTGAAGGAACCAGTAACAGCACGCCGGGCTGTGGGGATCGCCATCGCTTTCGTCGGCGCTTTTCTTGTGTCAATCTTCAAGTAGGCACGAGCGTTATTCTGACCCGCGCGTCATTCGAAAAGTGCGTGAACGAAATCCGCGGGTTCGAACTCAACGATATCCTCAATACCCTCTCCAATGCCGAGGTATAATACCGGTAAATGCAGCTCGTTGGAGATAGGTATGATCGCACCGCCCTTTGCCGTGCCATCGAATTTTGTCAGTATCAAACCATTCAGACTGATACCCTCGGTAAAGATCCTTGCCTGTTGGATTGAATTCTGTCCCAGCGTCGCGTCTACAGTCAGAAGATTATAGTCGGGCCCACCGGCTTTGAATTTTCTGATCACACGCAGAATTTTTTTCAACTCTTCCATCAGATCTGTCCTTGTATGCAATCTGCCCGCAGTATCGACGATCACATAGTCGATCTTTTTCGAGCTGGCTTTGGCAACCGCGTCAAAAACGACCGAAGCCGCATCCTGGCCCTTTTGCGAACCGACCATCTCCACGCCTATCCTCCGTGCCCATATTCCGAGCTGCTCGTGTGCAGCGTCCCGATATGTATCACCACTCGCCATGAGCACCGATCCTCGCCGAACGTAGAGATTGGCTAATTTCGCTACGGTAGTAGTCTTGCCTGAACCATTCACACCACTCACCATTATGATATACGGCGGCGACCCTGCGATCTCAGGTTTCGGAAGACTCAACAACCTGATCATTTCTTCCTTCAACGCCGTCAGCGCATCGCCCTTTTTCTTCTGTATTCTCTGGAGGATGACCGATGTATACTGAATGCCAACATCGGCCTGGATCAAAGTATCCTCAATGACATCTGGTGAAGCGTCTCTTGTAGCCGAGAACGCTTGCCTTATTTTCGCAAGTTTACCAACTAACGTGCTGAACATCACCTTATATCAGTATTACGGTGGATATTCCCCGGTGCTATTCTTCCAGCGCGGTTATCTTCTCCAGGTCCGCAAGTCGTGCTGAGATCACCTTGCTTTCCCTCGGTTTCTCCATGGTCAACCCGTAAAGATAATCCGCATATTCCATTGTCGCGCGATTGTGTGTGATGATCACTACTTGTGTTCTCTGCGAGAGATCACGCAGGAACTTATTGAACCTCACCACATTGATGTCATCGAGTGGTGCATCGATCTCGTCCAGGATGCAGAATGGAGCGGGTTTGACTAAATAGAACGCCAGGAGAAGACTGATCGCAAGCAGCGTTTTCTGACCACCTGATAGCTGGTTAATGGTCTTCAGTTTTCTACCCATCATGCGTACTACTATTTCCACCTTGCTTGCCAGCGGATTTTCCGGATCGGTCAATATCAAATCCGCCTGCCCATCCTCAAAGAAATTCGCAAAAACGTAATTGAATTCTTTCCTGACATGCGCAAAGACTTCATTGAAGCGATCACGCGCCCGCTGATCTAACTCCTCAATCGACCGCAGGAGATTCTTCTTAGCGGCAATAATATCATCCCTCTGCCCGAGAAATTCGTCCAATCTTTTCTTCTCTTCTTCATAAGCCTGCAAGCTCAAGGGATTGACTTCTCCAAGTTTTTCTATTCTCCCCCTTACTTCCGAGAGCCTGCTTCCGGCATCGGGCATCTCCTCCTCAGGAACATGGTCGTCGAGGACGATGCCGAATTCCTCATCAGCCTTATGCTTCAAATCATCACGGCGGTGGTTCTTCTCGAACAGCTGATATTTCAATTGCATTATCTGATCCTGCAAGATTTCATGGTCCTTCTGTTTTTGAGCCAATTGGTCATAAACGAGACCCTGTCTTTTGCTGTATTCGGCAAGTAGCTGGTCAGGTAATTGTGCTTCTTGCGTCAACCTCTCCTGCCTTTTTCGATTGAGCTCTTCTTTCAGGTTATTGATAGCTTCATTCAATTCACTGATATTGACAGGTAGCGTCTGTTCTCGTAATGCGTTGATATCAGATTCCGCAGCATTTATTTCACTCTCGATCTGCGCTATAGAGCTGGCAATACTTTCATTCTTTCCCTCCAGGACCGCCTTTTCAGTTGCAATTTTATTCATTTCAGAAACCGCCGTGTCGATCTGAATTTTCTTCTGCTTCATGCTTTCAAAGAGCTGCAGATTCCCCTTTATCAGGTCAGCCTTTTCGGCTTGAAGCTGTTCAATATTACGTTCCGCCGCCTCTATATTCCTGCTAATCGAATCGATCTCCCGCACCAGCGTTTCGCGATCCTCTTTTATATTGACCAGTTCTGATTCCCGCTTACCGAACTCCTTCGTTGTATCTTGCAGTTTTAAAGAACATTCTGATTTTCTGACATTGATCGTAAACAGCGCATTACGGGTATCATCGATATGCTGTTTTATCTCCTCAAGCTCAGCGTTCATGCGTTTTTTCTCTTCGGTCATGAACAGGACTTCATTGCGAAGTGCTTCGATTTTACCCTTGTATTCTTCCAGACTCTGGGTGATTTTGAAATATCCAACCTCGCCCCTCTCCACAACGATCGTGCCGCCTCTGAAAAGAACGCCATTTCCAGTTACAAAACCAAATTCAGGATATTGTTTAGAAAAATCGACTGCCTTGGTGTAATCTTCGACGAAAAAGTAATTCTTCACATAACGCACCAGCGAATCCGGCGCCGATCTAAATTCTACAAAATCGCCTATCGGTATTGCCCCCGGCATATCCAGGTCGGTCGACTTCTCTGAAGATAACCTCATATCGATGAAACCGAAGCGTCCTTCCGGGCAGTTCATTAGATCGTCTACACTATAATCCTTGAGCAGATAGAAACTCAGAAGATCGCCGAGACAGAGGTCTATCACCGACTCTTTTCCCTCGGCAACCTCAATATTGTCTTTGAACATCCCGACCACCCTGCCACCAAACCTCTGCTCTATTTCCCTCTTGCCTTCAACGTGGAGCCGTCGATTGAACATATCGATCATAACCCGGCAGTCATTAATTGCATCACTGCGCGCTTTCAAATTATCATCGATTTCATTCAACGTTTTTTCTAATGCGGCCATGTTGTCGTGCAAAACCTTCAATTCATTATCAGCCTCATCCTGCTGTTTAACGATTATGGCTAACTCACGATCGAGCTCCTTCCGGCTGTGCCGGTACTTCTCGAGTTCATCATTCTGCTGCGAAAGCTCGTCGGCCATTCGTGATAACACGCCTTCTTTGTTATCTTTGTCATATTTCAGTGTTGATATATTACTCTGTGCAACAATGATGCTATTTGCGGCATCCGAAATCTTCTTCTCGCTTTCTCTATAGGATTTCTCCAAAGAAAAGTATTCCTCATTCTCGGCATCGAGTTTTTCACGTATACCGCTCATTCCCGACCGGACATCACCGAGTCTCGCGTCGATCTTCTTGCGTTCTTCTTCTGCTTCAGTCAACCGCTTGCGATTGTTGTTTACAACTTCTTCCTTTTCCTTAATGCTGGTGAGTATTCTTTCGGAGAGAATCGTCTTGGTCCTGACCTCTTTCTCTTTCTCATCGATCTGATTCTGCAAAGCGTCGATAGTGTTTATCAACTGGGACATTTGTGAAAGGTTTTCCTTCTTTTCGCTCTCGACATTCTCGATCTCTTTTTTCAGCTTCTCACGCTCCTCTTCCAGTTGCTTTATTGTATGCAGCAAAGTCTGCCGGGCAGATTCCTGCGCATCTATTTTGCCCTGAATTGTTTTGATGTCTCCGAGCGCCTCCTTGAGTTCATTGACCATGATATAGAGCTTAAGAGTCTTGTACTCTGCCCTCAATTCGTTATACAAACGGGCCTGACGCACCTGCCTTTTCAAACCTCTCAAACCCCGCTGCATCTCGCCGATGATATCCTCAAGCCTCAGTAGATCCTGCTCCGTGGCCACAAGACGGCGCCTGGTTTGCTCTTTCCTCTCCTGGTATTTAAGGATACCGGCGACATCATCGAACATCTCCTTGGTATTACCGTGTACGATCCGCTCAACCTCTGCCAGTTCGAGAAAAGAATAGGTCAAGGCACCTGAATTGAGAAACAAGGCCTGTATATCCTGTAGACGGCATTTGACCCTATTGAGAAAGAACTCACTTTCGCCGGTTTTGTAGAAACGCCGCTTGATCTCGAACTCGCTGCCGAATTGCGGGAAATAATCTTCATTATCTATTGTCACCGCGACCTCGGTGAAGTTCGCGTCCTCGTTGGTATCGGCAGACACATATATCAAATCCTCGATCCTCTCACAACGCAGAGCCTTCATGCTCTGCTCGCCGAAAACCCAGCGTAACGCATCGAATATGTTCGATTTACCACTGCCGTTAGGACCGACGAACGCAGTCACACCGGTGTTCAATAATACTTTTGTTTCCTCACGAAAAGATTTGAAACCGTAGAGCTTTATTTCTTTAATTTTCATCTGATTCCTTCATCACGATCCTGGCTAAGATTCCTCGCCGAGATAAATTTCCCGTTCCAGAAAAGGATGGTAATCGCTCCACTGTTTGTTCTGACCACGATGTCTTGAGTAAATCTGCCTCATCATTTCTATTTTTGAATCAAGGTTATCCGCATAATGTAACACCAGGGCTTCAGGAAACAAAGGTTGTTTCGGAGATCCCCATTCCTTTTCACCGTGGTGAGATAAGATCATATGCAGTATCTTCAACCTGAGATCGCCGGGAAAACCGGGAATGTGCCTGAGGCGCTCAGCAACCATCTCGCTACCAATCACGATGTGGCCGAGCAATCTTCCGCGGTCTGAAATGTTGATACTTCTTTTGTAGGTGTATTCTTCGATCTTACCGATATCATGCAAAATACCGCCGGTGATCAGCAAATCTACATTCAGGAAGTCATAAACCGATTGTATTTTCTTAAGCACCCTGAGTACACTCAGGGTGTGAACGGCAAGACCACCGAGATAGGCATGATGAACTCTCTTGGCAGCAGGTGCCAGGCGAAACAGTATCATGAATTCATTATCGTCAAAGAAAGAATCCAGGAGCTTGCGTAAGCTCGCATCCCGCACATTTGCCCTGAAATCCTGCAGTGCTTTCATCACTTCATTGATATCACCGGAATAGCTTGGCAGGAAATCACCCGCGTCAACCTCACTTTCCTCTACCAAGCTCATCGAATTAACGACAACCTGCAATCGTCCGCTATATTCAGTAACATTACCGGTTATGAACACGAAGTCGCCAGCCGAAACCTCACCAAGGCTATCACCATCCCACGAGATGCCGTCTATTGTACCGGTACGGTCAGAAAATTCCAGGATAGCGTAGAAACCGCCGTCCTTCTTGTCTTTGACTATCTTCTTGCCGAGCGCAAAAATCTCCTTGACGGATTGACCTGCCTTGAGTTCATCGACATACTGACTTTTCATGATCCTCGCTAATTTCTCAGGAAAATACTACTACCACATAGAATGCACCGATAGTCGGCATATTAACTGTCGGGATAGTAGCCAAGTTATGGTTATTTGCCTGGTGTTTCTAAATGGAGTATTTTCTTCTTAATCAAGTCCAATTTTTCGTGCAGTGTTCTCTCTTCTTTTTTCTCCACTTCCAGTGCACTGAGGACTTCTTCTCGCTTCTGTGAGAGCAAGCTTATCTCAGTATTAAGCTGCCCTTCTTCTTCCTTCAGTCCCTCTATATGTTTAATCAGATCGCTCTCCGAAGCCTTCAATTTCTCAATCGATTGCACAATTGGATTGTTCTCGGCTTCCTTTTTCTTTACCTCGTACTCCTCGGTGAATTTCTGTAGCTCCTGTTCTGTAGATTCAAGTTTCTCGTTCATATCTCGGAGCTTGTTCTGTGCTTCATTCTGCGCATTCTTCAAGGCTTCGATCTTCGGTGAAAATATCTCCGACTGACGTTTATTCATTTCATCAATCAGTTTTGCTTTGATGTTCCGCTTCGACAGCAGGGTCAAAAGAAAAGCAATGAACGCGACAACGACTCCAACGACTACAGTTATTGGATTACCCGAAACAGAAAATGTCCCGGATGTAACACGGGGGTTTGCGCCGAAGTATAGAAAACCTACTTTGGTCTTACCTATCTCGATCGAAAATCCACCTTCATATGAACCGTTCCGTTCTGACACGGCAGAGGAACCTCCCGCTAATACATTAGAGGTGTACGTCTTGCTTACCATCGCGGCGTCGGTGGAGACAAGTACTTTGTTATCGCCGTCAGTAATGTGGACATATGTTATTTCCGGTTCGTCGTTCTTCAAACGTGTAACGATTTCGGTGAGTTTCGCCTCTTCGCCCATGATGAGTGCATCCTCAACAAAGGCAGCGTGAGCAATAGAATTGCCAAGGCTCGTGAACCTCATGACGAGCAGTTCTCTCACGATATTCGAATCAAGTACATCATCCCGAGAGAAGAGATTCGGACTGAAGAAGAAAAACCCGGTAAGAGCAAGTACCAGGAATAGTATTACGATCGAAGCCGCGCCTTTTGACATCTATCCTCCGAAGCTGATCGAAATACGGTGCCCACCACCGAGGTCAAAATATGGTGAATAGGTATAGTCGATAAGGAGTCTATCCTTTCTGACGCCCAGACCGAGGGTCACACCGGCGAGAAAACCAAGTCCCTCAGAACCTATCGCGGACAACATCGTGTTGTACGAAGCCTTCAAATGGAGCAGAGAGTTGACATAATAGGCACCACCAATCCGGAGGCCAAAATCCGTCAGAGCAGGTTTGACAAGATCGACACAAAGCCAGCCCGCATCGAAAAGTTTGGCAGCACTGAGCGTGATCTCATAAGGAAACATTTCCTTGTCATCTATGTATGCTTTCAGCCCCAATCCGACGTTCTTTACGGACAAACCAACCTGTACACCCGGGTTCTTTATCGTGTAGATCGCCCCGGCGTCCACGCCGACACCAACTGCATTTAAGGTATCAATGCTTGCATACACACCCTTCAGCGAAATGCCCAGGCCGACATCCTTGTATATGAATCCCTTACCCACGTTCAGATCGATATGGTGGACACCAAAAGTGCCCAGCTCCGCTACGCCGTATTCGTCCACCTTTTTCATACTACCGCTATAGAAATACCGAACACCCACACCGAGCTGCTTGCGCTCATACCCAAGGTACCCAAAATGAGTGCCGGCAAAGTAATTCAGATAAGAAATCGAGTAATATGTATTATTGGCAAAGGCAAGACCGCCGGGATTGTAGTGCACATCATACCCGTCGTTATACAATGCATAACCCATACCGGTCCTGTGAGCAACCGGATCAACGGATAAAAACTCGAAGCCAATGGATGTTATTAATGAAAGGGTAATTACCAGCATTTAGCCTCCATATTGCTATTATAACATCGATATTCAAAAAGTCAAGAACCTTCTCGCCCTATTATTTCTGTTATTCTTGGCAAGAAAGCAGACCTGCGGGCGATGATATTGTTGAGCAATTTTGCGATGATCAATCCGAGCCCGAAACAGATCACGGCTACTAACAGTGCTCCGATCTCGTTCCAGCGCGAGCCCACTATCATACCAATCAGAGCAAGAACGACCGGCAGGCCGAACAGCATAGAAGCAGCGGCAAGACCTACACCAGGAGTCTGCTCTACATGTACTTCGTCACCGACCACTGCACCGATGCTATTATCGACAACTACCGACTGAGCTGACCCTGCGGTCTGACAATATTCATGTGCCTCGCATTTTGCGCATGCTTCACCTGTCTCAAAACATATTGTCGCCTTCGAACCATCAACCGCTATTACCCGTCCCTTTCTTCGCATAAGAGATTATAGATACACAGACATGCCTGTCAATTGAATCAATGATAGACAGGATAACTGATATCCACATCCAGCACAATGCCTCACAATCCCAGTTGACCCACAAGTGAATATGTCTATAATTCTTGATGGATCAATCTCTGATCGACGCCATCAGGACTATTCTCGGTGATGTCAAAGCCAGAGTGCCATACGTAGTAGGCACTCTCTTCAGCAACCGGGGTCTCAATATCGACCTTGATAGAAAAGACGAACGGCTATCATCGGCTCCAAGCAATATGGGCTTTGTGTTATCGATTTTCAATGGCGAGCACTTTGAGGAATTTGCATCCGACATTATCGACAAGGACCACCTTGTGGGATTCTGCCGTGCAGCACTCAACACTGTAGAAGTCAAAGAGCCGAGACACGTCCTTTCGCCTCCAGCAGGAGGAGATCAATCATTCAAAACAGTTGAGAAGATCGACCCCGCCTCGGTATCCCTGCAGGAAAAGATGGATGTATTAAGGGAAAGGCGTTCGCGTATAATCAATGGCAAGAATGTAGTCAATTGCGCGATCAGCTATTCTGAAGAATCATCGACCAAAACCTTCATCAGCCATGATGGAGTAATAAACGAAGAAATACGGCGGATTTCTCACTACCTGGTTGCGTATGTATCTAAAGGCAACGGGGTGAAATACGACTATTTTTCAACAGGAGGAACAGGAGGCTTGGAACTGATTGAACTGCCAGATGGTGCAATCGACGAAATCATCACCACCGGCAATCAGCTGTTGGAGTCAGAGCACATCGAAGCCGGTTTCTACGATGTCGTTGGCACCCCCGAGATTGCCGGGCTGATAGCTCATGAAGCTTTTGGTCATGGAGTCGAGACAGATATGTATCTGCAGGACCGGGCCCGTTCAAGGGATTATCTCGGAAAGAATATTGCATCGCCGCTGGTAAGCATTATCGATGATCCATCATTGCCTGGTGGCTACGGTTCCTACTTCGTTGATGATGAAGGTAACATTGCGCAAGCTACATACATCATCAAGAACGGCAAGTTCATACGCGGGCTGACGCACAAATATGCGAGCGCAGTGCTCGGTCTGCCATCGACCGCAAACGGCCGACGGGAATCGTTCGCGCGGAAAATCTACACCAGGATGTCCAATACTTTTTTCAAACCAGGAACGGACGAACCTGATGATATCATTGCGTCAGTAGACAATGGTGTCTACCTGATCAAAGGATTGAGCGGTATGGAAGATCCCAAGGGGTGGGGAATACAGGTCCTGGTTTTGTACGGCAAAGAGATAAAGAATGGACGGATCACCGGACGGCTCTTCTCACCCCTCGGAATAACCGGATATGTGCCCGATCTCTTGAAGAGCGTCTCACTGGTCGGAAAAGACTTTAAGGTTGACGTAGGCATCTGCGGGAAAGGTCACAAAGAGTATGTACCAGTCTCAAGTGGAGGACCGCATATCAAAACCAGGGTACGCTTAGGATGATGAAGAACCTTGCCGATAAAATCGCCGCACACGGATTTGCCGATTTCAAGGTCATTGAAGTCAAATCGAACGAGAATCAGCTGTATCTACTTAAGGACCGGATCGAATCAAAACGCACCATTGAAAGTCAATACTATGACATAACAGTCTACGCAGACCATAAAAGCAACGATGAAATGCTGCGCGGTGAATACAACTTCATTTACAAACCGAGCACCGACCTGAAGTTCTACCTTGAACAAGCCAAGTTCGCATGTTCGCTGATAAAGAATCGATATTATGGCCTGGTAAGAACTGCGAATTTCTCAAAAGTAGAATTGTTGGATCCACGACTGGAAAACGCAGAAGCAATCGGTATCGACCTGACCGATACGATCTATCAAAGCGTGAGAGATGCCAATGTTCGTCTTTCGAGCGCCGAGATATACCTGAAACGGTCCGAGGTTACGCTGATGACTTCAACAGGGATCGAGCTCAGCAAGCTAAAAGATCTGATCGAAGTCGAAATTACGCTCATCGGCAAGAAAGGGAAAAAAGAGCAGGAGATGAATTTCCATCTCAAGCGGAGACGCATTGAAGATTTGAGGCTGCAGGACCGTATCGAAGAACATATGAGACACACGGTCAACATGTTAAACGTCAAGGTACCCAGTAGCGGCAAGGCGGATGTAGTATTCAACGCATCTGATGTCTATGGATTAATGTCCCCGATTATTTTTCATAGTTCGGGCAAAGCCAAGGATCAAGGCATGAGCCGTTTCAGTCCTAACGATCGAATTGTCGGTCAATCTAAGAATGATTTCACCCTCAAAACAAGTGGTATCATACCGTTCGGGCTCTACAGCGATCCTTTCGACGATGATGGTATCCCCGGCCAGGAACATACTATAATCGATCACGGCATATTCAAGAAACATTGGACAACAAAACGTTACGCGGACTACCTTGGCGTCGAACCGACCGGCGCCTTCAAAAATCTGATCATTGAACCCCCGCCCAATTCCGTTTTCGCCAACGACAACTACTACGAAATCGTACAGTTCTCTGATTTGTCTCCGGATCCGATCACCGGCGATCTGGTTGCGGAAATCAGATTCGGTTACCGTGTGCAGAAAAACAAGAAAACACCGGTAAAAGGCGGTTCTGTCGGCTGCAATATCTTCGAGGCACTGCAGAATGCGTATTTTTCGAGCGATAATACCTTCGAGGGGCACTATCTGGGCCCCAAAACCGTCGTCTTGAAGGACCTGTCCATCAGCGGACAATAACTGTATAAATTGATTTTCTCCCAATTCCTGCACCCTGAATGTACTATGAGTATCTAAGACAAATCTATATTTGATTTGCTGGAAGCCACATATCTTGACATTATGCATCATATCAATATAATGATATGTTAAACAAAGTTTGGAGGTTTTGTATGCGTAAGGTTTTTTTCATCTTTATTCTGTTCTCGGCACTGTTGGTTGGTGCCACTCGTCCCGGTGCGGTATTCTTGCTCATCTGGCCCGGAGCAAGAGCAACTGCATTGAGCGGCGCATTTTCAGCCGTAGCCGATGATGCTACTGCCTGTTACTATAACCAAGCAGGGCTCGCCTTCCTTGATGGCACAATAGTATCCCTGCAGCATGCACCCTGGCTACCTGGTCTTCAAGGTGACATGTACTACGAATATGCCGGTGTCACGAAATCCTATAATGTCGGCACGTTCGGTTTGAGCATTGTATATCTTACGACGGGCCCAACAGAAGTACGCAATATCGAAGGTATATATCTTGGCACTTACACAACATTTGACATATCAGTTGGCTTGAACTACGGAGCAAAGATCAAAGAAAATCTGGGTATCGGGATAGGCTGGAAGTTCATATACTCATACCTCGTCCCCCCCTGGGTATGGGGTAGAATGCCCGAGTTGGGGATCAACAATGGCGGAATCGGCATAACCTACGCGTTCGATGTAGGCACTATCTACAAGCCCTTCTCTTTTCTCACCGTGGCGGGTGCATTGCAGAATATCGGTCCCGATATTAGCTACACAGAAAGCGGTGCCTCGGATCCGTTACCGTATACCTTGAGGCTTGGTCTTCGATTCCAGCCAATCAACAGCAAAATAATCCGTATTGCACTAACCACGGATATCACAAAGATCCTGGTCGGCATGTTCGCCGATGAAACACAGACTTTCTTTGAGAATTTGAGATACGAATTCAACGAAGCCTGGAAAGGCATCGGGCTGGAAATCGACTACTATAACTTCGTGAAACTGCGAGCAGGATATTTCATTGACGACGAAGGAGAGCGAGTCGGGTTCACCTACGGTGGTGGCATAAAGGCCGGTGGTTTTTCGCTCGATGTCGGGGTTGACCAGGACATCTATGATTTTCCGACATCTAACCGCAAATTTTCGCTTTCCTACCAGTTTTAGAGGCATCTTTTCTGAAAATACGGGAGCCATGACGTAGGAAGTGACATTACGGCGCGCCCTTATTTAGAAATCAAAAGCACGGCTATGTCTAACCAGGACATAGCCGTTGTGCTATTCCAAGGGATGATCAATTGGAGAATGAACGGATACTGGTGATCGGGGCAAGCGGTTTTGTTGGCAAGAACCTCGTACCTGAACTTGCGGCGAGAAACCGCGTGACTATCCTCGTTCGACCGACCTCAAATATTGATTCATTCAAAAATAACACCAGGATTTGCATACGTTACGGGGACCTGGAAACGGGTCGCGGAATAGTACAGGCGCTCCAGGACATTGACGTTGTGGTTCACTGCGCCGCCCGGACCATGGGACGGACCTACTGGGAATTCCACAGAACAAATGTCGTCGGCACCGCGAACCTCTTACAAATAATGGAGGAGCGCAACGCAGCAAAATTACTGTACTTGAGCTCCCACGCAGCCTGTGGGCCAAGCGCTGGCAGCGCTCCAATGAACGAGCAGCAGGAACAAACGCCAATTTCATTCTATGGCCGCACGAAGAAGCTGGCTGAAGATATGATTCGGAACAGCAGTTTATCATATGTGATCGTTCGACCCGTTTCCGTATACGGTCCTCACGACAAGGAGATACTCACCTATATCAAACTGTTGAACAAGGGATTCTGTCCAGTCATAGGGTACGGTCATAAGTACCTCAATCTTATCTTCGTCAAAGATCTGGTTACCCTTATCATCAAAATCATCGAGCGCGATTTGTTTGCAAACCGAACTTATTTTGCAAATGATGGACGATGTTATTCACTATACTCGGTGCTGGCCTCAATCGCCAGCGCTCTGGGGAAAAAGAGCTTCCGAATACATATCCCCGAATCCTTCGCCATGTTTGTAGGATTGCTTAATGATGCTCTATTACCGCCACATAAGAAACTGGTGACCCGCGATAAGATAAGAGAACTCGCCTGCCAAGCCTGGGTGTGCAGCAATGTAAGGGTTACCAAGGAAGTAAACTTCCAACCCAGGTATTCATTCGAGCAGGGTATCGTCGAGACGATCGATTGGTACAAAAAACACGGTTATCTTTCCTGACAGAAAAACCAGGCCAGCCTTGACAAGTATCCCGACACAAATATAATAACAAGTGAATAATTCTATGAACTGGTATGCGGGATATACAAAATGCAACCACGAGCGCATCGTCAAGAAAATACTTCAGGAAAAAGGTGTTAATACTTTTCTTCCCGAAATTATCGTTCCAGGACGTCGTAAGAATCGCCGGATTTTGGTCAAACGTCCATTATTCAGAAACTACCTTTTCATTCAAATAGATGCATTGCAGGAAAACTGGATCAAAGTATTTCGAACCCCCGGGCTTGCCCGGATATGCGGTAACGGCAGGCCCATGCCCATTCCCGATGAAGACATCGATTCCATAAAGATCTTTGTCAGAAGCGACCGGAATATCTTCCCGCTACCTTATCTGCAAGTCGGTACGAGAGTCCAGGTCACTTCGGGTCCCCTATCCGGAGCGATTGGAATACTCGTTCGAGAAGATCATAGGAAGCGGAGGCTGTCGGTTTCGCTTGAATTGATGGGACAGTCAGTCGTCGTTTCGCTATTCGATGACGAAGTCAGACCTTTCTAATCTGAACCCCAACTGTCAGAAATCAGAGAAATAAACGGATCAGGTTGAACCGTATGTTGTATTATCTAATGGTACAGCTTGATACCTAACTTCGTGTAGATTTCGTCCATTGTTTGAACTGCGATTTCCTTTGCTTTTTTTCTACCATTACGGAGCGTTTCCAAAACGTATTCACGGTTTTTACGTAACTGAAACTGCTTCTCCTGTATAGGTTCTAACTCCTTGTACATATTGTCCAAAAGGATTTTCTTACAATCGAGACAGCCAATGCCTGCTGCTCGGCATTCACGAGCGCAATAGTCGATATCTTCTTTCTTTGAGAAACCCTTGTGCATGGTGAAAATATTACACTCCTCCGGGTTACCCGGATCGGTGCGTCTCTTCCTTCTCACATCCGTCACCGCGGTCGACAATTTCTTCCACATCTCTTCTTTGGTGTCGTCGAGATATATACAATTATCGAGCGACTTGCTCATCTTGTTTACGCCGTCAAGACCAAGAATCCTTCGCACCTCATCCAGTTGCGCCTTTGGTTCGGGAAAAAGCTGGCCGAAAAGAGTGTTGAACCGTCTGACGATCTCGCGGGTCAATTCTAAATGCGGCAACTGGTCATCTCCAACCGGCACAACTTCGGCTTTGTACAACAGTATATCTGCTGCCATTAAGACCGGATAATCAAGTAAACCCATGTTCACGTAGTCTGGATTCTGCTGTCTCTTCTCCTTGAAGGTAGGGACCCTTAACAGCCAGGAAATTGGCGTTATTGTGTTCAGAATCCACGCCAATTCTGTATGCTCGGAGACGGTTGATTGAACCATCAGAACACTCATCTCGGGATCAATACCCGCAGCCAGATAGTCTATCGCACAGTCAAGGATACTCTGCTCCATGCCCTTCGTGTCAAAATGCACGGTCATTGCGTGATAGTCAACGATGCCGTAGATACAGAAATATTCCTTCTGCAGTGCGATCATGTTGCGCATCGCACCAACGTAGTTGCCAATATGCAACCGCCCTGATGGTTGGATACCGCTGAAAACCCTCTTCTCTGTCATGGTTCTATGATATCCGAATAATAATTCAAGTCAACCCTTCACTTGCCCGGTCAATTTCAACTATTGACAATATTTCAATAGCGCATATAATTATTTGTGAGGTCGGAACTATTCAATAACAAGGAGGTCCATGAGACGATTAAGCGTCTTGTTGTTTCTTTTATGCCTCTCTTCGGGGGCGTGGCAATCAAGCGAGGAATTCGCTCTCACGAAAATCAGTCAGATCAATGATCTGACAATAAGCGATAACGGGGAGACCTGGGTACTCTCCCCATCTATAATCTCAAAGATCGACGAAAACAACGGCGATCTACTAATACCCATACAAATCCAGAATGCCCGCGCGCTCGCTGTGCTTGGCCAGGGTATTTACTACGTAGACAACAATAATAGACTCGTCATGCAATCATCCGACGACCGAGACAATTCAGTGACGACCGAGTTGAACTTCATAAACCCTACGCAGATGACCGCACTATCAGTATCTGGAAGTCCGGGGCTGATCGTGCTTGAACCAACCAGGATTGTTTTCGCCACTCCATTTGAAACCATGAGTACGCTGAGCACTAATGCGGAACGCTTCTCGGTAATACCGCTCGCCGATTACTCGAATCGACGCACACCTTTTTTCACATTGTCCGGTAACAGGATCTACACCTGGTCGGGCGGTAGATTCCAGAATGCGGAAAATTACACCGGCCGGCTTCTTTACAGCGCATCAAACAAAATACTTGACTTCTGTGCTGATAAAAGAGGCAATCTGTACGTGCTGTTTACTGACTCGATTGCTGTCCTGGACATCAGCGGCCAACATAAGGGTAAAATCGGTATTGGCACCATATCTCGTGGATCGAGGATCCTATCGAATCCAGTAAATAACAATCTGGTTATATTTGATCGTTCAACAAAAAGTGTACAAATCATTTCGGAATCCGGACATGTAAACGAAGAACTCATCGTGTTGGAAAAGAACCGGCCCAATCCAGTAGACAATTACACAGAGATCTCCTTTACCTTAAGTGAACCACTCTATCTCACGATAACTATATACAATTTGATCGGCGAACCGGTCAAACTAATTGCCAAGGACCGTTTTCTGCAAGGCACACACCATGTAACATGGAAGGCAAATGACGAAAAGGGAAATCTGGTACCCAATGGCGTCTATTTCTATCGGCTTGAGTCCAGCCGGGGTGTAGCCATAAGGCAACTGATTGTGCTCAGATAAACCTCGCCCGCAAAACCCGATTTCAAAGGCGGCAATAAAATCAGGACTCTCTTCAGTTAAATACACGTTAGGACATCACTCTTTGCTTGAAAAACACGCGAGCGTCCTGGTCGGCGTTTCAGGTGGAATTGACAGCATGGTGCTTTTGTTTCTGCTCCTGAAATACAATGAAAAATACGCACAAAAATGGAGCATCAAAGCCGCCCACATCAACGAAGGATTTCCTGACTGGGATCCAGATCTTCTCGAAGAATACCTCTTGGCCCAAAACGTTCAGTTTGTCATTGCCGGTGGCAAAATTAATGACAGAATTAGGAAGGTTGAGGATAAGTGTTTCTTCTGTTCCCGTGCAAGGCGTAAGAAGCTCATGGAGATCGCCGAAGGATTCGATATTTTCAACATCGCGCTGGCACATCATCAGGAAGATGTTGTCGAAACGTTGCTCCTCAACATGCTTTTCACAGGCCGGATGGGCACTCTTTTACCCATGCAACCAATCGTCCGCGGTCGCTTCACCGTTGTGCGCCCGCTGTATTATATGGATAAGAAAATCATTGTAGAAATCGCTCAGGCCATGGGTTTGAAGAGTTTTGGCAATCCGTGTCCTTATTATGCAGATTCAAGGCGTGAAATGATACGTCAGTTGCTGAACCAAATCGAAAAGAAAAACCCCGACATCTACACCAATATTTTCCACAGTATTTTTGACATAAACAAGCCGTACATGCCGTAATCCGAATAGACAATCGACGGGTTAGACCCTGACCCACAATTGCGTGCCCCTTTGACAGGAAACATTATAGCCATATCGGGCATGTCACTGTAGCGTAAAACTGCACAACTGATCATATACCGGTCCCTCGGGCTTCAGCGTGGATTTGAAGAGAACGACAGCGGCAACTTCGAAGGACTCCGTGTAGATATTCTTGGCAACAATATCATCCACTTTGCAGTTTTTCTTTATCCGTCCAATAGTCAGATGCGCGTGGAATCTCTTTTCCTCCTTGAATCCGAATTGCGCGAGTTCCTTTTCCAGCGCATCAGCAATCGCACAGAGCTCGTTGCCGCCCTGCGTCACGCCGACCCATAGCACCCGGGGATTTCTCGGATGCGGAAAACATCCCAGTCCTTCTAATTTGACTTTGAAAGAACTATGTTCACGGCAAATCGTCTCAATCACCGGTGTAATATCCGTCTTTTTCTTTTCATCTATTTCCCCAAGGAATTTGAGTGTTATGTGCAGGTTTTCAAATTTAACCCATTTGATCGGCAATTCGCTCTTCGCCTCGGTCAGGATAAAATCATCAATGATCTTCCTCTCTTGCTGCGGTACTTCGACCGCCAGGAATGTCCTCATGTTACCGCCTTCCTGCTATGTTTATTTCTTCTCGTACATCCGCATCGATCCCTACATTTTCCCGGCCACGTCCGGTCAATCCGGCAATTAACGGAATGACGGATTGAGGGTTTTTCATATGCCAATAAAAATCATTCATAGAGTGACATCAATACCAATGGGACAATGGTCTGAACCCATCACGTCCTTCAAAATAAAGGCAGCATCCAGACGGCCGCGCAGATTTTCTGTTATGAAAAAATAATCGATCCGCCATCCGATATTCCGCTCACGTGCGCGTGTCTTGAGGTCCCACCAGGTATATTGCCCAGCTTGTCTGTTGAAAACACGGAAAGTATCAATCAAGCCGCAACCAATAAATTTGTCGATCCAGGCACGTTCCTCGGGCAAGAACCCGGAAACCTTGGAGTTCGCTTTCGGCCTGGCTAGATCGATTTCGCGATGAGCGGTGTTGACATCGCCGCATATTATCAGCCGCTTGCCCGTGCGCTGTAAAGACGTGATGAGAGCAAGAAATGCATCGTAGAAAGACATCTTGTATTTGAGTCTATCCCTTGATATTTTACCATTGGGAAAGTAGATGTTGAACAAGACGAATTTTCCGTAATCGACGGTTAATACCCGGCCCTCAACATCAAACTTTTTGATGCCAAAACCCCGTTCGACGCTTTCCGGTTTCAGCTTACTGAATACACCTACCCCGCTGTAGCCTTTCTTCTCGGCCGAAGCATAGTAGACATGATATCCGGGAATGTCTCTTAACTCATCAGGGAGCTGTTCAACAGATGCCTTCGTCTCCTGAACACAGAGAATGTTTGGCTGTTCGTCACCTAGCCAGCCCAAAAAACCCTTCCTGTACACCGCCCTCAGACCATTGACATTCCAGGAAACCATCCTTACCTTACCACCCTTCATACCCGGTCTCCATCGATCAGATATATTTACTGTCGTTCTATGGTATTGATCAACTCTTCAGAGAACACGGAGCATCTCTCTGATCATGTCGAAGGCCTTTTTTACTGATGATTTGCGAACGGTCTGCCGCCCGCCGATGAACATGAATCGCTTAACCTTGCATCTCTTACCGGCAGCCACCGCTATGTACACCAGGCCGACCGGCTTCTTTGCCGTACCGCCGTTTGGCCCCGCTATACCGGTGATGGCGACGCCAACATCTGACCTCATTCTATTCCTGACACCACGAGCCATCTCCCGCGCGGTTTGCGCACTGACCGCGCCAAACCGTTCGAGCGTGCTGCGTTTGACTCCGACAACATTCTTCTTCACCGCGTCCGAATAAGCAATGACGCCACCGGCAAAATATCTTGAACTACCCGGTGCACTCGTGATCGCGGCGCCCAACATGCCACCCGTACAGGACTCACACACGCTTATCCTCAGCTTCCTCTCCAGCAGCATGCCGCCGATGTCCCGCGCAGTTGATTTAGCCATCAGCCAATGCTCAGTAGATAATACTGGCAGATCTGAGAACCAGAATTATTATCGTTGTGTACACTGCGGCCATGAGGTCATCGAGCATGATCCCCCAACCTCCCCCGAGTTTCTCAATGTATTTCAAAGGCGGCGGCTTCAAGATATCAAAAACCCTGAATAGCACAAAAGTAATTGCGAGTGGCACTATTCGCAGCGGCGTGAAGTAAAGAGGAAGAAGAATGCAGGTGTACTCATCAATGACTACACGACGCGGATCCTTACCCCAATTTTTTTCGAGGTCGCCAGAGACAATCACCCCGATGATAAAGAGCGCCGATGCAACGATAATGTAGCCAATCTCACTGATATGGAGAAGATACCATATGAGAACGCCAAGAAAACAGGAAAGCGTTCCAGGGGCAACTGGAGAGTATCCCAGTAAGAATCCGGTTGCGAATAATGTCTTTAGATACTTCGTTATTTCTTCTTCTTAGGAAACTTTTCTTCCCAAACGGATACAATGTTAGCCAGGATGAATATCGATGAGTACGTTCCGATCAGGAAGCCGACCAATAGCGTGAAAGCAAAGTCAGCGATGACAGACCCTCCAAATAGCAGCAGGGCGATGACCGCCAGCAGTGTCGTTCCTACGGTCAGAATCGTACGAGAGAGAGTCTCATTCAACCCCGTGTTCAAGACCACATTATAGGGTTCGCGTCGCATCTTGCTGTATTTCTCTCTTATCCGGTCTGAGATGACTATCGAGTCGTTTATCGAATATCCGATTATCGTAAGCAGCGCACCTACCACGACAATTGAGAACTCACGCTGGGTGAGCACGAGCACGCCGACAGTGAAAACTGCATCATGGAACAGAGCGATAACCGCCGCCGCGCCAAATCGGTAGTCAAATCTGAACGAAACATAGATGAGGATCAACACCAGTGCAATCACGACAGCCCAGATTGTTTTTGTGAGCAACTCTTTGCCGATCTTTGGTTCCACGGTCTCTTCGCGCAGAAATTCCTTCTTTATATCGGGGAAATCCTCGACGAGCGCGTCCTTGACAGTACTGGCGAATTCTTCTGGATTTTCACCCGCGGCCCTGATAATGTATTCCGTGTCCTGCACACCGAGTGCCTGGATCTGTGCATTTCCCCTGCCGATTCTGGCAAGTGCATCTCTCAGTTCGGCAGTGGATACAGGACTTTCGAATCTGACCTGCAGTAAAGCACCGCCCGTGAAGTCAATGCCGAAGTTAGGCCCCTTGATGAAAATCAGGAGGAACGAAATTGCAATGACAACCGCCGAAAAAATAAAACCGAATTTTCTCTTACCGATGAAATCGATATTGGAGTTTCGTACTATTTCAATCATTGTTAGATCCTCAGTTTATGTACATCAAATTTGTAGGTGAAATAGTTGAAGATGACTTTACCCACGAATACCGCAGTGAACAGATTACTTATCAGTCCTATTGTAAGGGTGAGTGCAAAACCTCTGATCGAACCGCTTCCGAATATGAATAGAATAACTCCGATTATTATCGTCGTTATATTCGAGTCGAAGATAGTGATCCACGCCCTGGCAAAACCTTGATCTATTGCGGTCCTCGTCGTCTTGCCGATTTTCAGCTCTTCTCTGATGCGTTCAAAAATGAGCACGTTTGCATCGACGGCCATGCCGATCGTCAGCGCGATGCCAGCAATGCCCGGCATGGTCAAGCTACCTCGGAACGTGCTGAGAATTGCCAGCAGAAAAAACATATTAAGAAGCAAGGCAAAATCGGCCACGAATCCTGACAGTGAGTAGTATATGAGCATGAAAAGAACTACCAGCGCGCTGGCAATCAATACCGCCCGCACTCCGCTCTCGATCGAATCACGGCCAAGACTTGGTCCTACGGTCCTCTCCTCCACGATCTTCAGGGGCGCTGGCAGCGCACCGGCTCTCAATATGATAGCAAGGTCCCGGGCATCTTCGGCAGTGAAACGGCCGGTGATGCTGGCTCGGCCCTGCGGTATGCGTTCGGTTATCACGGGCGCCGATTGTACCACGCCATCGAGTACGATAGCCAACCTCTTATTGATGTTCCTGCCTGTGATCGCAGCAAACTGCCGTGCCGCCTCGCGCTTGAATTCTAGATCGATCTCCCAGGTGCCGACATACTGCAGATTACCGCTCTGATTGGGACCGTGGCGGGCATCGCGAATCGCTTCGCCGGTCAGCTCGGCCGTGGTCCTGAGCAGGTAAAACCGCTTCACCTCACGACCGGTGTATTCCTCGCGGGGACCAAATATAAATTCAACATCATCTGGAATGACTTCGTCGGCACGGGTGAGAAGCGCCAAGACCGAATCTTCATCGCGAAAGTCGATACCGGGATCGCGATCAACGGTCACTATGTAAGAGCTGAACGGCTGTTCAAATGCCAGGGAATCTCCTCCCTGCAGATACTGATCAATCCGATCAATGACTTCTGCAACCCGTTCATCTTCGCATACCCTGAATTCAAGATGGGCAACCTTCTTGATCAGTTCTACTGCCCTTTCCCTGTCCACTCCAGGTAATTGTATCATTATTCTGCCGCCGGACTGCTTTTCGATGACTGGTTCATACACCCCGAACTCATCAACTCGATTGCGGATGATCTCGAATGCGCGGTCTCTCAGGTCATCCGATTTTTCCTGAACACCTGCAGTATCGACCTCAAGAACAAGATGCATCCCACCCCGAAGATCAAGGCCCAAATGTATCGCCCTTTTTGACAGAGCGATCTTTTCTGCCTCCGACAGATTGCTTTCGGTGTAGAGCCTGATCGTAGGAATAATCGCATAAACTCCAAGGATAATGGCGACTATTACTATCCCGAGCCTCAAACCAATATGTCTCATCGTGCTCCTTTTATGATTTCGTTCATTTCACTGACGGCCTGCCGTAATCCAACGAAAAGAGCACGGGCAACAATCGCGAAACCGATCGAGTAGCCCGTGATCTCAGGAATTCTCAGCAGCGGCAAGATGTTTTTATAGTCAATGCCATGGCCTGCATGGACTACCAGACCATCGCGCCGCGCAGCCTTGGCCACGTGTGCAATCCTCAATGTTTCTCCTTTCTTATCCTTTGCCTGCGTATATTCATTGGTATTGATTTCAATACTCTCGGCGCCAAGTCGCAATGCTTCCTCCATCTGCGCCATATCAGGATCAATGAATATGCCCACCCGGATACCCTTGCCCTTCAAATCCAATATATAAGACTTGAGGTCGCCCTTCAAATTCAAGAGATTCAGACCGCCCTGGGTAGTCACCTCCCCAGGCGCCTCAGGTACCAGGGTAACACGATCTGGCATTGCATCAGCCGCAACACATGCCATTCCCTCGGTAGCCGCCATTTCCAAATTCAGTTCAGTCTTAATGATCTGCTTTAGCACAGTAAGGTCACGTTCTTTTATATGACGTCTGTCACCACGCAGATGTACGGTGATCCCATCCGCTCCGCCAAGTTCGGCTTCTACCGCAGCGTGCGCCGGATCCGGGAATCTCTCTTTGCGTGCTTCTCTTACCGTTGCTACGTGGTCAATATTTACTGACAGTTCCATGGGCTATTATATTCATATAATGTGCGCTGTCAACTAGCCAAACCCTGCAAATTACGGTCTATTTACAAGGAATTTCTCCTGACTTTGGTTGTATAATACATTACAAGGAGGTATGGATGAAGTTGATCGCATTAATAATATTGGGTTTAGCAATACCCCTAATAACATGCAGCGAATCTGAAGCGGTTGTGACGCATCTCAAGACAGTAAAGGTTGCCAACCCCATTAAATACAAGAATCTGACGATCTTCCCGCTCACAATGAGAACGATGAGCAGTACTGACTATGTGCCACTTGATAAGGCAATGAAATCCAACTGGCTGAAAATCAGGGAAATCGGCGATGGTGAGGTTAATTCAGTTGAATTAAGGAATACCGGCAACAAGATCGTCTTCATCATGACCGGCGAGATGCTGTCAGGAGCCAAGCAGGACCGGATGCTGCGCGAAGATGTTCTGGTTCCGCCAAACAGCGGGTGGCTCAGAGTCCCGGTTTATTGCGTTGAACACGGACGGTGGGTATCGGTATCCTCCAATTTCAAGCCAGCAAAGGAAGTCGCCCCCAACCAGCTCCGGCAACGTGCGAGAATAACTGAAAATCAATCCGAAGTATGGGATGCTATCGCATCAAGCCAGGACAGACTTGGCATTGCTTCAGGTACGAGCACGGTACAGGCGAACTATGAAGATGAGCGCATCAAGAACGAACTCGCCGAGTATACGCTCCACCTCGGAAAAATTCCGCGACTGACCAAGAATACGGTAGGCGTAGTAGTGGCAACGGGCGAACGGGTAATCTGTGTCGATATATTCGCTAATAACAAACTGTTAATGGAATTCTGGAACAAATTGCTGAGATCATATATCATGGATGCAATATTGGAAAGCGAAGCTGTCGTCACGAAAAAAGAAGTCGAGGGATTACTTAACGAACTGAGCACTGCGCGATATACATCGATTGGTACCCCTGGCCTGGGCGATCTCTATAAGATCGAAACCGATTTTGGAAAAGGCAATGCTCTATTCGACAAAGGCATGGCTGTACACCTGGATTTTTTCTTAGATGAATCGCAAGACGCCGACGATGATGAATGGCGGTTGGATATCAGGCGCGATCAGAGGCTGAACGACTGAGTGTTCATCGTCCACGAGCGAATGTAGGGCGACCTTCAGGTTTGCGACATCTCCATGCAGAGCTGAAGCTCTGCCCTACACTACCTGGATTTCTGCTGCTTTCCTCGTTCAGATCAAGTGACATGGCAGAATGTCAATAAAGGTTGACAAATCATTTCAAGAGTGTATAATATAAAGACCGCGGGGTGGAGCAGCGGTAGCTCATTGGGCTCATAACCCAAAGGTCGCTGGTTCGAATCCAGCCCCCGCTATTATGGGCGGAAAGCAAATAACTTTCCGCCCAAATTCTAAACAAACTCTAATTACCAAAACCCAAATCAGAAGAATTGTTTTGAAGATTCGAATTTAATGTTTCAGTATTGTTTAGGGTTTCGAAATTAGAATTTCGGATTTCAATAAGAGCCCCCGCTATTATAGGCGGAAAGTCTCTCACTTTCCGCCTAAATTCTACACAAATTCCAATTACATAAATTCAAAACAACAAACTGGCGATTGCACCTAAAGCAAAAACACAAACGTGCCTATGTTTAGGGCATTTGAATTTGTGATTTTGACATTGTTTAGAGTTCAGGATTTCGAAATTAATGAATATTGTATCACGATTACGGGGTACGAATACGAGTAACGATCGATGAATACGATTAAATTTCGCCGTACGCTGCCAGTATCTTGGTCATACCCACGATCGCCGCAGTCTCGCTCCGCAGTCGGGTATGACCAAGACTCAACAAAGAAGCCCCCTGGTCTACAACGTCATCTCTCTCCGAATCGCTGAACCCGCCCTCGGGACCGATCAGCAGAAGCAATTTGCTGGCACCGAGCGGCACCTCCTTGCTGCCATACGGGTCGGCAACAATGATTTTGTCGTGGTTGTCGATCTGCAGCATATCTGAGATACTCGTTGCATAAATCATCTCAGGCATGTAGTATTGTTGAGACTGTATCATTGCACTCTGTACTATCTTCCGGAGACGGCTGATTTTCTGCGCACCAACTTTTCTGAACACCGAATGTTCAGAGACGAACACAATGAATCGTGCTACGCCAAGTTCCATCCCCTTCTCAACGATCGCATCGTTCCGCATACCTTTAATGGGAACGAAGCCAAGCGTCACGTGCAGTGATGATCTTCTGGGTATGAATTCCCTGTGTATGATTCTCGCCCGCATCCCTGATCTGGTCACATCCCCCAATTCCGCATCATATCTGTAACCACACCCGTCGGTCAAAGATATTCTCTCCCCTCTCTTTCTTCTCAGCACTTTTACGATATGCTGAAGCTGTGAACCCGGGATGACAACTTCTTTGCCCTTGAAAAAATCAGTAGGGACGTAAAAAATATTATGGTCTTTCATGAAATGGAAACGAGCACCAGGGACTTTCTATCTCTACCGCAACCTTTATGGAATTTCAGTTGCCTCTGCGCCTTGGTCTGGGCTCCCCTTCGTAACGCTTCAGTTCATCAATAATCTTTCCCAGATTTCGATCGGTCGACTCCAAAGGCTTCAAATCCAACTCAACATACATATCACCATATCCGCCATCGGGTCTGGGCATGCCTTTGCCTTTGATCCGAATCACCTCCGGCGCAGTGCTGCCTTTTTTTATCTTCACACGTTCACGCTGACCGTTGAAACCAGGGACTTCGATCGAACCACCGCTTATCAATTTCGAATAGGGTGTCAGCATTCGTATGTAAAGGTCATAACCCCGGCGATCAAAATACTCATGTGCCTTCTCTTCAAATTGTACAATGATATTACCGCTGCCGCCCTGCCCGTGATGACCTTCACCGCGCAAGACAATATATTGACCGCTTGACACACCGCGTGGCGTCTTTATCTCAATTGTCCTGGCAATCCTTGTCCTTCCTGAGCCGCTACATTTGGAGCAAGGTGTCTTTATTATCTGCCCTGACCCCTTGCATGCAGGGCATGGGGTTACAGTCGTGAACGTACCGAAGAAACTCCGCGTCTGCGTCTTCACTTGACCCCGGCCACCACACTGAGAGCACGTGATCAAATCTTTTCCACCTTTGCCCTGACATGCTTTGCACGCCTCGAAACGATTGATCTTAAACTGTTTCTTCGTTGAATTGACAATGTCCTCAAGCGAGACCTTCAGGATCACATGGATATCGCCACCTTTACGCACACGCTGCTGGCCCCTTCGGCCACCGAATCCAAAAATGTCTTCAAACGGCGAACCACCGAACAAATTACCCAGAATATCCTGCAGATCATCAAAATGAGTGAAGTCGTCCCAGCTGAACCCACCGCCCTTGAACGTCTGTGAAACCCCGTCATGCCCGTATTGATCATAGAGCTGGCGCTTCTGCGGGTCCATCAAGACCTCGTAGGCTTCGGAAACTTCTTTGAACTTTTCCTCAGCTTCTTTCTTGTTGGTCGGATTCATGTCGGGGTGGTATTCTTTCGCCTTTTTCAAATACGCTTTTTTGACGTCCTCGGGACTGGCGCCTTTCGCCACGTCCAGCACTTCGTAATAGTCTTTTTTCATTTTCCTGTTTACTACTTCACTCCCCTAAAGTAACCCGCTGTTGGTAAGAAATCACCGGTAGTCACATATCATCCGCTCTTGTCGGGTTCATCATCGACTACCCGGTAATCGGCATCACCCTGACCTTCGGTATCCTGCGCACCACCCGCTGATTCATCCTGGGGCGGTGGCTGGCCAGGGCCTTGCTGTTCAGCACCCTGCTGCTGAGCCTGTGCCGCTTCCTTGTACACGGCTTCCGAAAGCTTGTACACAGACTGCTGAAGGTCATCCAGAGACTGTTTTATTGCTGCTACATCGTTGCCGTCTTTTTTCGCCTTGAGATCCTCGATTTTCTTTCCGATCTCACCGCGATCCTCAAACGATATTTTCTCTCCGTAATCCTTCAGCGTTCTCTCGACAGAGTGTATCACACTATCCGCCTGATTTCGCACATCGATCAATTCTTTCTGAACACGGTCCTCTCCAGCATGTTCCTCCGCGTCCTTTATCATCTTATCGACTTCATCTTTGGACAACCCGCTCGAGGCAGTAATCCTGATCTTCTGTTCCTTGCCCGTTCCCATATCCTTCGCAGAAACATGCATGATACCATCGGCATCGATATCAAACGTCACTTCGATCTGTGGTATGCCTCTCGCTGCCGGTGGGATTCCGTAGAGATCGAATCGACCAAGCGTCCGGTTCTGATTTGCCATCGGTCGCTCACCTTGCAGAACATGCACAGTGACCGCGGTCTGATTATCCTCAGCGGTCGTGAATATCTGAGACTTTTTAGTAGGGATCGTAGTATTACGCGGTATGATCGGTGTCATTACCTGACCGAGGGTCTCGATACCAAGGGTCAACGGTGTAACATCGAGCAGCAGAATATCCTTTGTCTCATGCCCTATGATTGCCGCCTGGAGGGCTGCTCCAAGCGCGACAACCTCGTCCGGATTTATGCCCTTATGCGGCTCCCTGTTGAAGAAATTCTTAACCGCCTGCTGGATCTTGGGCATTCGCGTCTGCCCACCGACCAGGATTACCTCATTGATATCACTCGGTGTTAGTTTGGCATCGGCGAGCGCTTGCTTGCACGGTGGAATCGAACGCTGGACCAAATCCTCAACGAGCGTTTCGAGTTTTGCCCTTGTTAAACGCATCTCAAGGTGCAGCGGTGTCTTGTCCTTGTCTGACGCGATAAACGGAAGGCTTATCGTGCTCTCCATAACGCTCGAGAGCTCGGTCTTCACCTTCTCGGCTGCTTCCTTTAGACGCTGCAAGGCAGTAAGATCGTTTCTCACGTCGATCCCATGCTTTTTCATGAATTCTTCTGCGATATAGTTGATTATTCTTTCGTCCAGATCATCACCACCCAGATGCGTATCGCCATTTGTCGATAATACCCTGAAGACACCGTCTTCCGAAATTTCGAGAATAGAGATATCAAATGTACCTCCGCCGAAATCATAAACGGCTATTTTTTCGCTTTTCTTTTTGTCCGCCCCATACGCAAGTGAAGAGGCGGTTGGTTCGTTCACGATACGTTTCACATCGAGCCCAGCGATGCGGCCCGCGTCCTTTGTTGCCTGACGCTGCGAATCATTGAAGTATGCCGGCACCGTGATCACTGCCTCGGTAACCTTTTCACCCAGGTGTGATTCAGCTGCCTGCCTCAAATACTGCAAGATCATTGCAGATATCTCCGGCGGCGAATACTTTTTACCGGATACCTCAACCCACGCATCACCGTTATCATGCTCCACTACCTTGAACGGAAAACGTGCAGTCTCATTCTTTATCTCACTATATCTACGTCCCATGAATCGTTTTATCGAATAAACCGTGTTCTCTGGGTTCATTATCGCCTGTCGCTTGGCAAGCGGACCAACCAACCGTTCTCCGGATTTAGTAAAGGCGACGACTGAAGGCGTTGTCCGTCCACCCTCCGGATTTGGTATGACGACTGGCTGTCCCCCTTCCATGACCGAGACGGCTGAATTTGTAGTTCCTAAATCAATCCCGATTATTTTCGACATCTTCGTTACCTCCTTTATTCTGTTTGGAGACCAGGACTTTCGCCGGTTTTATCACGCGCTCCTGTACAACATATCCCTTGCTTATTTCTTCGACGATTGTGTTCTCGGGCTTATCATTGTTCACAACCGTCGCAACTGCTTCATGCCGCGCCGGGTCAAAAAACTCACCAAGGCTGGAGAATTCCTCAAGACCCATCGACCTCAGCGCTTCCTGCAGCTGCCGATAGATCATCTCGACCCCTTGAGTGTATTTTTGATGATCGTTCTCTATACTCGCTCCATCCATGGCCCGGTCAAAACTGTCCAGGACAGGGATGATCTTATTGAAGAACTCGACCTGTGCGTATTTACGGTAACTATCGAGCTCCTTATCCATACGCTTGCGGTAGTTATCCATATCAGCCAACGCGCGCAGATATTTGTCCCTAAATTCCTCGATCTCTTTATCTTTGTTTTTCAGCTCTTCTCTTAATTTTGTGACTGGACCTTTCTTCTCCATTAACGGTCTCCTCAACAAAACACGCTTAATGCTCGAAATTTAGACAATATGACAGCTTGCCAGGTTTACCCGATCCATCTTCAAATGAATAAATACTCGGATCTTGAACCGATCACCTGCCGGCCAGGAGCCGGTCGGCCAGGACATCGGGTAAACCACCCATTATTATCTTCTGCTGGGCCAACGGAATATTGTAGTCGAGTCTTATGATCTCTATACTATTGTTATTGCCATCGTAGATCACGTAGCTGGCTCGCGGATCCAAATCCCTGGGCTGTCCAACACTGCCCACATTCACAATATATCGCCTTTTTGCCACGATCGGGAACGGATTGTCCCGGACCAGATCACAGTAGCCGTTATCATCCCGATATATGGCTGCCGGTATGTGCGAATGCCCGATAAAGCAAATCTGCTCACTAAACTGAGAGAACTCCTTCTCGTATTCCTCCAAACTGAACAGGTATCGCCATCTTTCTGGCTCGGCTGGTGTTGCGTGAACCAGATAAAGATCGCCCACTCTGTGACTCAATTCAAGACCCTTGAGTTTGTTGATTCCTTCCTTGCTAATATTTCCCTTAGTCCATCTAATTGCCTCGGCAGCCACGGGATTGAAAGTTGATACATCAGTCTTGTCGATCGCGGCCCAGTCATGATTACCGGCCACAACAACTTTGGATTCTTTCATGCAAAGATCGACACACTCATTTGGATTCGCCCCATACCCTATTAGATCGCCCAAGCAGAATATACTCTTGAGGCGCCGTTTCTTTATGTCTTTTAGAACAACCAACAGTGCTTCAAGATTCGAATGAATATCACTAATTACTGCCGCTTTCATGACTCTTTCTTACTGCATCAAGAACACCATTTATGAATCTCCCCGATTCGTTTCCTCCGTATTTCTTGCCGATCTCAATCGCCTCATTAATAGAAATCTGAGACGGAATATCATCAAAATAGATCAGCTCACAAGTACCCATGCGCAAAATTGTTTTGTCGACAACTGAGATACGATCATACTCCCAATTCTGGAGCACCCTGATTATTTCCTTATCGATCTGCTCGATGTTCTTAACTGTTCGCTCGATGAGTGCCTTTGAAAAATCCTTGTCATTCTTCTCGTATATCTTGACGTCAAGAACGCTCTTCATCGCACCCTGCAAATCGGTATCTCCTTCTTCGTAACGATACAACACCCTGAGAGCAAGCTCACGTGCCAATCTCCTGCCCATTTATTTGACTTGTGAATAGAGATCGGCCAGTTCGAGTGCCGTCAGTGCAGCATCCCAGCCTTTGTTTCCTTTCTTTGTCCCTGCTCGCTCGATCGCCTGATCGGTACTATCTGCCGTGATTATGCCATAGACAACGGCTGGACCGGGCTGCAAATTCAGCGAGGCAATACCTTTCGTCACCTCACTCGCAATGTAATCGAAATGAGGCGTGTCTCCTCTGATTACCGTTCCCAGACAGATCACGCCGTCGAATTTGTCCTTGCGTACCCGCCCGGCAACGCCCGGTATCTCAAAGCTGCCCGGCGTCCAATAGACACTTATGTCTTCAGGGCGTACTGCATGCCTGACCAGACAATCCATCGCGCCATCGAGCAAACGTTTCGAAATGAAATCATTGAAGCGCGAGACCACAATCGCAAACTTCTTACCCTGACCAATAAGATTTCCCTTAATTTCCTTCATTCTTCCTCCTCGGCTCATTTTTTCTTGCGTCCGGCGATTTTTTCCTTTTCGAAGATTGAATCCGGTATCAAGTGCCCGAGCTTATATCTCTTTGCTCTCAGATAATCAACATTGCGGCTATGCACTGCAAAGATTGGCACCTGCTTTGCTACGGTGAGACCATAGCCCTCCAAACCGATGATCTTCTTCGGGTTATTAGTCAGCAGAACGATAGATGACAACCCTAAATCGACAAGAATTTGTGCTCCGATACCGTAATCGCGCAAATCGGCGGGAAAGCCAAGAGCCAGATTCGCTTCAACAGTATCGAGTCCTTTGTCTTGCAGATTATAAGCCCTGAGCTTGTTCAGCAATCCGATCCCCCTGCCTTCCTGACGCATATATAGAAAGACACCGCGCCTGTGTTTGGCAATCAATTTGAGCGCCTGCTCCATCTGATCACCGCAGTCACATCTCAATGATCGAAAGACATCGCCGGTCAGGCACTGAGAGTGAACGCGAACATACAAGTTCTCCTTACCCTTTATGTCTCCGAGCACCAACGCAATATGATGATCGTGGTTTATTTTATCTTCATACAGAATCAGACAGAAATCACCGTATTTAGTAGGCAGATTCGTCTCGAGAATGCGCTCAACGAGCCTCTCCTTTTTCTGCCGGTATTGGATTAAGTCTTTGATGCTGATGATCTTAAGATTGAATCTCCGGCCTATTTTTCTTAAAGCAGGCATCCTGGCCATCCTGCCGTCGTCATCCATAATCTCGCATAGCACGCCAGCCGGATAGAAACCAGCGATGCGGGCAAGGTCAACACTCGCCTCGGTGTGACCCGCCCTTCTCAATACCCCGCCTTCAACGGCTCGCAACGGGAAAATGTGTCCTGGTCTTGCCAGGTCATCGGGTTTTGTCTTCTTGTCAACCAGGACCTTGATAGTCCTGGCACGGTCAAATGCAGAACTCCCTGTTGTTGTGCCCTTCTTTGCATCCACGCTCACCGTGAACTGAGTGCCATGGAGGGCGGTTATTTCATCAACCATGATAGGGATATTCAGCTCTTTCAACCTATCGGGTAACAATGTCGCACATATCAAACCGCGTCCGTGCTGCGCCATGAAATTGATCAAATGGGATGTAATCTTGCTGGCGGCAATGATGAAATCGCCCTCATTTTCACGACTTTCATCATCAACGACGATTACAGTCTTGCCTTTTTTGATGTCTTTTATTGCATCTTCGATACGGGCTAACATAGACAATATTCTACCGAAATTGCAAATAAAGTCAAGAAAAAAATGAAAAAATGTGGTGCGCCTATGAAGAATTTCTACATCAGCAGTTAAATTTGCGGCCAAACGCTACGAAATTTCATGCTTTTTCATTCTCGGCGTGATGCTTGATGACACGAGCCTGGGCAATGTATACGACGTCTTCACATATATTCGTCGAAAGGTCTGCAATACGCTCGAGGTTCTTCGCGACGAGCATATACTGTATCGCTGATTCTATTTTTTTCGGCTCTTGAAGCATATGTGTAACCAAAATGCGGATTGTTTCATTGCGCATAGCATCGACCACGCTATCCCTCTCGCATACTTTCTGTGCCTTTGCAGCATCGTTATCTATGAAGCTCTGGACACTATCACGCAGCATTTCCTTGACGATCTTGGCCATTGTCCAGATATTCGTAATCTGGTCAATGGCAGGAGCTTCAATTACGTATTTTATGCAATCCGCGATGTTCACAGAATGATCGCCCATTCGCTCCAGATCATTGTTCATCTTGATCGCGCCGATCAGAAACCGCAGGTCTCTACCCACTGGCTGGTGGCGGGCGATCAACTCAATGCACATATCCTCTACCAGAATCTCCAATTTGTCGATCCTATGGTCGAGATCACGAATTTCGCCGGCCATCTTTAAATCCTTATTCTTCAACGCGTCCAATGATTCGGTAATTGACTCTTCCACCGATGCTGCCATTTCCACGAGTTTCTTCTTAACGTTCTGCAGTTCTTCATCAAAGTGTCGATCCATTTGTACCTCCTTCTGACTCAACCAAATCGGCCACTGATGTAATCGAATGTCCGCTTGTCCCGCGGATCAGTAAATATCCTCTTGGCCGTGTCAAACTCTACCAACTCACCCAGCAACATGAAACCAACGTCATCGGCAATGCGTGCCGCCTGCTGCATGTTGTGAGTTACGATTATGATAGTATATTTCTTCTTCAATCCGATCATCAGTTCTTCGATCTTACCAGTGGCTATCGGGTCAAGCGCAGAACATGGTTCGTCCATCAACAAAATCTCCGGCTCAACCGCAAGTAGGCGTGCGATACAGAGCCGCTGCTGTTTTTCGGCCGAGAGAACCAATGCCGAGTCAGTCAGCCTGTCCTTCAGATCATCGAACAGATCAACCGCACGCAATGAACGCTCGACTATCTCCCGTAGTGTTTTCTTATCGCTGATGTTCCAGACACGAGGCCCATATGCAATATTATCGAAGATCGACAGCGGAAAAGCATTTGGCCTCTGAAATACCATGCCAACCCTTTTTCTAAGAAGGATAAGGTCGTGCATGGGTGAATAGATATCTTCCTCGTCAATCAAAACGCTGCCGGTGATCCGGACGCCTTCGATCAATTCGTTCATGCGATTGAAGACACGCAGCAAAGTCGATTTCCCACAGCCGGATGGTCCAATGATCCCGGTTATCAAATTCCGCTTGATACGCACACTCACGTTCTTAAGTGCCTGAAATTTTTGATAGTAAAGACTCAGATTGGCAGTGCGGATGCTCATCCGAATCTCCCCCGTATGTAATCATCGGTCCTCGTATCAGCAGGGCTAGTAAAGATTTTTTGCGTTTTTCCAATCTCAATCAATTCACCCAATAAGAAAAATGCCGTCCGGTCTGATACCCTTGCGGCCTGTTTGGTATTATTCGTAACCAAAATAAAAGTATAATCTTTTTTGAGTTCAAGCATTGTAGCTTCAATCTTCGCGGTCGAGATCGGATCGAGACCTGAGCATGGCTCATCCATCAAGATTATCTCAGGCTGCATGGCTAGTGCGCGGGCAATACACAACCTTTGCTGCTGCCCACCGGACAGGCGGGCAGCAGAATCATCGAGACGGTCCTTCACCTCATCCCAGAGATTTGCCGATGTCAGGGCATTGAAGACCAATTCTTCAACTTCCGCCTTCCCGATTCTACGGTGCAATTTTGGCCCGTATGACAAATTCTTGCGGATCGAGCCGGGCAAGACCACCGGTGTTGCGAACACAATACCGATCCTCCTCCTCAACTCATTAATCGGAATGTCGAATATGTCTGTTCCATCCAGCAATATTTTTCCCGTGATCCGCGCGTAATCGATCTCATATAAACGATTCAAAGCCCGCAGAAGAGAACTCTTCCCCGAGTTCGCGGGGCCGATGACCGCCATGATCTCCTTGCTCTCCACGTCAAGATTTATTGATTTTAATGCCTGGTGATTATTGTAGTAGAGACAAAGGGCTCGAATACTTATTTTTGCCATTTAATAATACCGAGCTATGAAACGATGCATTAAACGGTAAGCAATGAAATTTATTGCCAGTATGAAGATGATCAAAACGGCGGCCGTACCGTAAGCCTTTGGCATCGATATACCCTCACGTGCCAGAATATAGAAATGCACGGCAAGGGTACGGGTCGACGAGAAGATCGAAGTTGGCAAACCTAACGATGAACCTGCGGTGAAGATAACGGCTGCGGTCTCACCGACGGCCCGGCCGATTCCGAGGATGACGCCGGTCAGTATGCCGGGCAATGCTGTTGGCAGCACGACCCGGACAATGGTATCGAGTTTGCCGCCTCCCAGTGAATAACTGATCTCACGATAGTTATGTGGCACTGCCTTGATGGCCTCCTCCGAGGTTCTAATGATCGTCGGCATTATCATCACGGCGAGGGTCAGTCCCCCAGACAGAATGCTCCAACCAAGGTTTATAGTGATGACGAAGAAGATGAAACCAAAAAGACCGAAGATTATCGAAGGCACACCGGCAAGACAATCTGCTCCGAAGCTGATAATCCGACGGATCACACCGCCGCGCGTGTACTCGACAAGATAAACCGCACTGCCGACCCCGAGCGGTGTGGCGATCAGAATCGCAAACACGGTTATGAAAATCGTACCGAGAATTGAGGGTAAGATACCACCTTCCCTACCCATTTCCCTCGTCTTATCAGTGAGGAATTCAAGGGTCAACTGCCCTACGCCGTTCCTCAGTACGTAGAAAATTATGAAAAAGAGAACGATGACCACAATTACTGTCATCAACAACAGAATTGAATAGGCGATTATCTGACTCGTGCGCGGTCCAATACGGAACGTCATTTTCTACCTGTAATCCTGATTGCGACAATATTGAGGACTATGATGATCAGGAACAAAATGGAACCGCAGGCAAATAGCGCCGCCCTGTGATCACCGGCCGCGTATCCTAATTCAAGTGCAATCGTTGACGTAAGTGTCCGTACCGAATCGAATATCGAACCCGGGATCTTCAGCGCATTTCCGGCGATCATGATCACTGCCATCGTTTCACCGATTGCCCGGCCCATACCAAGTATGATGCCTGCGACAATGCCGGAACGTGCCGCCGGTATCAAAAGCATGACCACGGTTTGCCACTTTGTTGCACCAACTGCATATGAACCCTCACGGTAGGTTGTGGGCACGGCAAGTAGCGCATCATAGGATATGCTCACAATAGTTGGCAGGATCATAATACCTAATATAATACTGGCAGCCAGGACCGAAAATCCCGGACCGCCAAAAGTATTCCTGATGAATGGTACCAGTATGACTATACCAATGAATCCATAGACCACAGATGGAATACCGGCAAGCAACTCAATTACCGGTTTTAGCGTTTTCTGGATCGTCTTTGATGAAAACTCAGCCAGAAAGATAGCCCCGGCCAGACCAAAAGGCACACCAACTGCCAGGGCGCCAATTGTGACCATGAGCGAACCGATGATCATCGACAGGATCCCAAAACCAGCCCTGGTCGGCGCCCACTTTGCAGAAAAGAAATTCGCCAGACCAGCTCTGAATATCAGTGGAATACCCTGCTGGAATATGAAAAAAGTGATGAGAGCAAGCGACAATATTGCCGAGAGTGCAACGAATAGCAATACTTTCTCGGCGATCTTGTCTTTCATCAATCAGAAGCCACTTTGTTGACAGAGATCAATCCACTGCTGCCCAGTATTTCCTGGCCTTCTGGTGACAGCGTATAGTCGATGAATTTCTTGACATCACCCTTTGGCTCATCTCGCAGCAGTAGCAAGAAGGGACGTGCGAAACGGTATTGTTCGGTTGTGAGATTGGCGAGAGTAGGCTTCACCCCATCGAGCGCAATCGCTTTTTCCCGGTCATCAACCAGGCCCACCGAAATATAACCTACTCCCTGAGTAGTAGTGGCGATGATTTCACGAACCGCGCCATTTGAATCCTGGACAAGACATGCGTCGCTGATAACATCCTCGCCCATTATCATATCTTCAAATGAAGCCCTCGTACCAGACCCTTCCTCTCTGGTCACAGGTATTATTATGCTGTTCAAACCACCGAGCTCCTGCCAGTTGGTCGTCTTGCCGGCAAAGATATCCCGCACTTGTTCGACAGTGAGGTTCTCAATAGGGTTATCTTTATGAACGATCACCGCGATACCATCAAGAGCAATGAGAACGACTTCCAACCCCCGTTCACTCGGCTTGAGATTACGCGAGCTCGCACCGACATCGCATGTTCCGTTGATCGTCGCCTGGACACCAGCCGTTGAACCACCACCCTGTACGTTCACCGCAATGCCGGGATTCTTTTCCATAAAGTGTTCAGCGACTTTTTCTATGAAAGGCTGGACTGAGGTCGAACCGGCGATAATAACACCGCATTTGTTGGGTGCACAACTCAGCATTAAAAACAAGAAGATAAAGAAGAAGAGCCGCACGTTCTATTATATTCAAAAAGCACAGCGAGTCAACATTACTTCGTGGAAATCTTGATTCGTACTCGTAAATCAATCCTGGCCGTTCGGATCATTACGATCGCTATTGCCGTTTATATCGTTATTACCGTTTTGGTCATTCGGATTTTGATGTTTTGAATTTGTTTCGATATTCGGATTTCGGATTTTGTCTTTGGCTATTGGGCATCGTTACCGACCAACGTTTAACATTACCAATGCCTTGCTTGACTTAGATGTTTCTGCGGATAATATATGAAATGCCCAGAGGAAATAACGAAAGCATTAAAGTCAGGGGAGCCAGGGTGCACAACCTGAAAAACATAGACGTTTCCATACCAAGAAACAAATTTGTCGTTATAACCGGACTCTCCGGTTCGGGCAAATCATCTTTGGCATTTGACACGCTTTATGCCGAGGGCCAGCGCCGTTACGTCGAATCACTATCTGCTTACGCACGGCAGTTCCTCGGCATGATGGACAAACCCGATGTCGACGAGATCAGCGGCCTCTCGCCGGCCATTGCTATCCAGCAGCGCAGCGCCGCACGTAACCCCAGGTCAACAGTTGGCACGGTGACCGAAATCTATGACTACCTGCGCGTGCTCTTCGCCCGCATCGGCACACCCTACTGCTATAATTGTGGCAGAAGGATCCAATCACAAACGACCGATCAAATTGTCGATACGATACTTGACCTCCCAGCAGAAACCAGGGTAGAGATCCTCGCGCCTGTAGTCCGCGGCCGGAAGGGCGAGTATAAAGATCTCCTTAATAGTCTCAAGCGCCGCGGCTACGTGCGTGCAAGGGTCGACGAAAAAATATTTGAAATCGAAAATGTCCCCGGTCTTGAGCGTTACAAAAAACATAATATCGAGATCGTGATCGACCGGCTCATCATCAAGGATGATATCCGTAAGAGGCTTGCCGACTCCGTCGAAATAGGATTGAAAGAAGGCGATGGCATACTGATAATTTCAACCGATGGTAAGGAAGAGCGCATGTTCAGCCAGAAACTCGCCTGTGTCCACTGCGGCATCAGCTATCCGGAGATCACACCGAGAATGTTCAGCTTCAACTCACCGTACGGTGCATGCGAGCACTGTGACGGGCTTGGCTTCAAAATGGAAATCGATCCGGCAAAAGTCATCGGTGATGAAAATCTCTCTGTGCTCGACGGCGCGATCGAACCCTACGGAACACCCGGTCGCTGGCGTTCATCACTCTTGAGAGCATTATCAAGGAAAATGAAATTCAGCCTCGAAACACCGTACAAGAAATTGTCTGCAGAAGTAAAGAAAACATTGTTGTATGGTGAGGGGATTCCGATCAGGGTCGAGTACCGGCGCAGCGATGGAAGCGGGCATGGTGAATTTGACGAGCATTTTGAGGGCATCGTGCCCGAACTCATGCGGCGGCACCGTGAAACCCAATCACCAATGATGCGCCAGGAAATCGAGGACTACATGACCTTCACTCCCTGTCCAGAATGCAAGGGAACAAGACTGCGGCCGGAAAGTCTGGCGGTCAAGATCGGAGACAGCAACATCGCGCAGATCACTAAGTTGTCGATCGGAAATACCCTGCAATACTTTGATAAACTCAAACTCAGCAAGAAAGAATTGCAGGTGGGTGGCGAGATCATAAGAGAGATAAAGCGCAGGCTCGGATTTCTCAATTCAGTAGGACTGGACTATTTGACACTGGACCGAACGACCGAGACCCTGGCCGGCGGCGAAGAACAGCGGGTAAGGCTGGCAACGCAAATAGGTTCGGGACTGGTAGGCGTCCTCTATATTCTCGATGAACCATCGATCGGGCTCCATTTTAGAGATAACAAAAGACTACTTGCAACGCTCAAAGAAATGCGCGACCTTGGTAATACCGTGCTCGTCGTCGAACACGATGCAGAGACCATACTCGAGGCCGACCACATCATCGACCTGGGCCCGGGTGCCGGTGCCCAAGGCGGACGCGTCGTAGCAACCGGCACGCCCGAGCAGATCAGGAAAAACAGGAAGTCGATCACCGGCCGTTACCTGAATGGTACGGAACGCATCGAAATACCCGAACAGCGCCGGCCCGATAAAAAACGCCGGATAACGGTCAAAGGTGCGCGCGCCAACAATCTGAAATCGATCGAGGCAGAAATCCCGCTCGGCATGTTCGTGGTCATTACCGGCGTATCGGGTTCGGGTAAATCGACGCTCGTCGTCGACACGCTGTACCGTGCCCTTGCCCAGAAATACTACCATTCCAAATACCCGCCCGGCGAGTACGACAAGATACTTGGCATGGAAAACATCGACAAGGTGATCAACATCGACCAGTCGCCCATTGGCCGCACACCACGCTCGAACCCCGGTACCTATACGAGCGCATGGACCCCGATCCGCGAACTATTTTCTAAACTGCCGGAATCCAAGGTTCGCGGTTACCGTCCGGGAAGGTTTTCGTTCAATGTTCCTGGTGGCCGATGCGAGCAGTGCGAAGGTGATGGCATCCTGTGGATCGAGATGCACTTCCTGCCTGATGTGCATATCACGTGCGACGCGTGCGGAGGCAAGCGTTTCAACCGAGAAACACTTGAAATAAAATACCGGGGCAAGAACATCAGCGATATCCTGAATATGTCAGTATCCGAAGCCCTGGAGTTTTTCAAAAATATCCCGCAGATAAAAAGAAAATTGCAGCTACTCAACGACGTCGGTCTGGGCTACATCAAGATCGGACAGTCCGCCACAACGCTTTCCGGCGGCGAAGCACAACGTATCAAACTTGCCAAGGAACTCTCAAAGATCGCTACCGGCCGGACCCTCTACATCCTCGATGAACCGACCACAGGACTGCACTTCGAGGATGTCAAACTGTTGCTCAAAGTATTGAACAGGCTCGTCGACAAAGGTAACACGGTCATCGTCATCGAGCACAACATGGAAGTGATAAAATGCGCGGATTGGATCATCGACCTCGGACCCGAAGGCGGTGATGAAGGTGGTCGGGTCGTCTGTGCTGGCCGCCCCGAAGAGATCACAAAAGTCAAGGAATCCTACACAGGCCAATACCTAAAAACCCACCTCCCCTAAGCGGGGACAGGCATAAACTTTTAAACTTTTTGCAGAAAAAGTCCTGTATTATCAATAAATCTCACTCTTTGAAGCCAAAACCAAATTCTTGGTCTCTGATGAATTACCGTAACAAATGTCAAAAGTTTAAAAGTTTATGCCTGTCCTCACAGATTGTGTGAATAATCAGACCGATAACCGGCCGCTGTTATCTGATATCAGTTATCGGTCATCCGCCATCTTATTTATTCGCGGTAGTCCTCCCTGACCGGATAGAACACGTCAAGAATGCGGACCGGGGTTTTCGCTTTGCCGCCATGTCTTATGTTCGGCGGCACGATGGCGATGAAACCCGGTTTTGCTACGTAGACCTTTCCTTCTACTGTAAAATCAAATTCACCCTCTATCACGTTTACTATTTGTTCATGAGGATGCGCATGATCGGGCATGACGGCACCGGCATCGATATCCCAGTGGGCAACTGTCATGTTGTCACTGTGCACGAAACGACCCCGGATACCTTTAACAACTTCCCTCTCTTTTACATCATCAACCTTCGTTATCATCATTGTGCAATCTCCTTTCTTTGATTACAGCGTTCGCGCTACATTACTACAATTTGTATCTTAACAACGCTCCCACTCCGCCAATACTCAATAGTATTTTGTTGTCACCCGGGACGAACTCAACCGCTGCCCCGGTCCTTTTCGCCAGGCTTGTTAGCTCCTCAACAATCTTGGCGTTGATCGTCCCAGATATCACGAGGGTATCCACCTGACCCTTGACCAACGCACTGCGGGTCTCTTCAACACCGGCAATGCCTAGAGCCCCGCGCCGCAATTCACCGATCATTTTCGCAAGTAGTTCTTTTTCCTCATTGCGTTCGGTTTCTTCCATTATTGGTCTGACCTTATGCAGAAAATCACTGTCAGCAGCATTGAGGTCCCACCGAACCGTGGCAATCACCTTGCTCTTCAATTTCTGGCTCAATTCTCCCTCAAGAGCAGTGATCATGCGGTCACGGCCGGCGATCAGAATACGCCGGACATTTGCCTCACCGAACACTGCCTCTGCCTTGTCGACAACATCTCTAGCGAAATGCTGCACCTGTTTTAGACGGCGCCGCTGGTAGCGCATCTGTGACCAGCCACCGACCTTGGATAAATGATGGATCTTCTTGCAGAATCTGTCCATATCATCGATGATCAGCCCGGCAACCAGTAATATCCGGACGCAATGCGCATCGATCATGATGACACCGATGCGCTCGTATTCATCATACTGCAAGGCAAGAGGGTGAATAATCGCTTCTTTGTCCACAGCCAACAGAGGTTCAGTAGGCATATTCAACTCCACGGTCTTAAGGTAATCAGAACCCAGGTCAGCAAAGAACGCGATACCCGGTCCTTTGAAACCATCTTTTTTCTTTTCCTTGAGTACATCATCAAGGAATGAAAGCGACGTTTCAAAATATTCCTTCTCCTCCGGTGATAACAAAGGAACGATCCTTTTTGATTCCTGACTGATAAAACGGCGTGCTCTTTCCCAACCGTGTTCCATTTCAATATACACAGATAATACAGTACGTTCGGTCGCGGATAACAAAGAAAGCTCTCTGAGAAGCCCTTCAGTTATTTCACTGGTTTCGTAGATCACCTCTTCTCCCATTTCTCGGCAAACGCTATTCTCTTTCCCGGAGACGGATGTGAATATTTGTACCATTCAACGATCCGGTTCGGAAACGCGATCGACAATTGTTCGTTACAGAACTTTGCGATGAGCGCAACAAATGATGCAGAATCACCGGTCAGGTTCAGCGCACCGCTATCTGCCCTGCGTTCGTAGTATCTGGAAAGAAATGCGCCGAAGGGTCTGAAAACGTATGATATCAAAGAAAAAATGATCGCGAAAACGGGAAATGCAGCTATCTCCGAAGCATGTTCAAAACCAAACCACGCATAGACGAAGGTTTGAATCCTGAAGAACAGATAGAACGTGAGCACGGTGATCATCGACTGCCACAGAATCAACCACCACATATGGTGTTCACGGTAATGTATCATCTCATGCGCAACCGCCGACAATATCTCACCGTTTTCATATTCGGATAAAAGGGTGTCGCCGATGAGGATGCGTTTTGTGTTACCGAGCCCGACTACCGCCGCGTTTGCCTTGGTCGTCTTGCTGCTCAGGTCTATGCTAAAAATGCCTTTGACCTCAATACCCGTGCGTCTACCCAGTTCGGCTATTTGTTCTTTTAGATCACCATCTTCAACTGGCGATGATTTGTAGAACAACGGAAGGATCAAAACTGGAAAGATATTCGCAAGGATAACGCTGAATCCAACCATTATCAACGACAACCACAACCACCATAAGCTCGGAGCAGAGGGTATCAAAAGATAGATGACCTCGAACACCAGCAACCCGATAACATATGTAACAAGAAATGACTTCAACCAATCGATGAACCAAGCCCGCCGGTTCTGCTTAGAAAACCCGTACTTATGCTCGATCACATACCCCTCGACATATGCAAAGGGCATGGTCAGAAAAGAAAAAACGACATACAAGGCAGAGAAATATGAGGCGATGAGTAGCACCCTCGCACTCACATAGATAGACAAGAAACTCACGAAACCTTTTGAAAGGTCGAACAACAATATGACGGCGATAAATAATACACTGACGATCAACGACCCGATACTCAATCTCAGATTGTCACTGCGATAGCGCCGGGCAATCTTCTGACGCTCTTCATCGATCAATGGATGCGTACGCTTCGATGACATGAACCATTCTACATATTCGGGAATTGCATGTCAATGAAAACTTGACTTTTGTACTGTTTGGATTAGAATAGGAAAACTCAAGGAGGTAAAGTGAAACAAATTTATGTTTTTGGCAAGCCAGATTGTTCTGTCTGCAAAGACACACGTGAAAAATTAATGTATTTCAAAGAAAAAAATAGATTTGATGCACCAATTAAGTACTATGATATGGAAACCGTGGAGGGTCTTACGGAAGGAGCATATCGCGAAGTAAGCGATATTCCCACGGTCATAATTCTCGATGGTAACCAGGAGATTGTCCGCTGGGTAAAGAAACCACCCATCAGCGAAGAATTTCTGCCATACTTAATATAGGTCGCCCACATAAAAAAAATCATCAAACTCAAAACAATTCTGAGAAAATACCCTGGTGTTGTTGTCGCTTTTTCCGGCGGCGTTGATTCGACTTTCTTGTTGAGCGTCGCCAAAGAAGTCCTGGGCGACAGGGTGATCGCGGCTACCGTTGTCTCACCGCTACAGCCAAAGGTCGAAACAACTGACGCCTCCCGCATTGCCCGAAGTCTGAAAGTCAGGCATGTCGTGTGCCACATCAATGTGCTGCATAAGCCAGTAATCAGAAAGAATTCCCCGAATCGCTGTTATTACTGTAAGACGATCTTGATGGGAAAGCTAAAGAACCTGGCAGAGCAAAAAGGCTACGTAACCGTCGAGGCATCCAATATATCAGACCTCAGCGACCACCGGCCAGGGCTGGATGCGGTGAAACTCCTGGGAATAGAATCACCCTTGTTAGAGGCTGGCCTCAAAAAAGAAGAGATCCGTCGGGCGGCACGCCGCCGCCGGCTGCCGAACTGGAACAAACCCAGTATGGCATGTCTCGCTTCCCGCATACCATATGACGAGTTGATAACCGCTAAGAAGCTTCAGCGTATTGAAAAAGCCGAAGAATACCTTAGACGCCTGGGATTCACCCAGGTGCGTTTGCGTGACCATTTTCCCATCGCCCGCATCGAAATCAACGCGCACGAATTCAAGAAACTGATCTCGCATCGACAAAAGATCGTGAGGTACCTGCGCAGGCTTGACTACAAGCATGTTGCCTTGGATCTCGATGGATACCATACAGGCAGCTTGAACCCCTGATGGCAAGAAGCCTCCGAGAACTGACCAGGTCGATATTTAAAGTTGGCTTATTCGGCTTCGGTGGCGGCTTGGGCATGCTGGCCCTGCTGCGCACAGAATGCGTAAAGAAGAAACAATTCATCACCGATGATGATCTCTCCACGGCAGTGGCGATGGGACAGATGCTGCCAGGACCGTTTGTACCAAACTACTGCGAGTATATCGGATATCATCTGTTTGGAATACGCGGTGCAGTAGCAGCGGGTGCAGCACTGATACTACCATCATTTATACTAATGACCATCCTTTCCTGGTTCTACTTGACATATAATACCCTTCCCGGTATCACCCTTGTGTTCAAAGGCATCGGTGCAGTGATAACCTCGATCATCCTGTGGGCTTCTTACGAGATGGGCCGGGTACTGATAAAGAATGTCAAAGGAGTGGTGATATTCTTTTTTGCCCTAGCGCTCTTTCTTCTGAAATTCGATCCGATACTCACGGTTATCATCAGCGGCATTCTTGGTATCGTATTCGAACATGTTAGATTTACGCGCCACGCCATGTTGGCAGTGCCTCTGTTGCTCTTTGATTTCAGAAAAGCCCTGGAACTATTCGGCATCTTCGCAAAGATCGGCACCGTAATCTTCGGAGGTGGCTACGCAGCAATTCCCTTCATCCAGAATGAAGTCTGCACCGTGCGCAACTGGCTTACGGCAAAGGAATTCGTCGATGCCGTAGCATTAGGACAGATGACACCCGGTCCAGTGGCGATAACCGCGACCTTCGTCGGATTCAAAGTTATGGGAATACCCGGAGCAATGATCGCAACGCTGGGCATATTTCTGCCCTCATTTCTGATGTTGTTGATCATGGTTCGCATTTACCAAAGGGTATCGGCCAATGTCTACGTCAGATCTTTTTTCAACGGCATTAAATCAGCCGTTGTGGCCATCCTGCTATCAACCGGTGTTTTCTTTGTAATACTCAACTGGCAGCAACCAGTCTATGCTGTTTTCGGAATAGCTGCGTTGTTTCTACTCGTATTCATCAAATTCGAGCCGATATTCCTGATTCTTGCCGGCGCCGTATTCAGTCTGATCGCGCGATGAGAGAATTCTCAGTCCACCTTGTCCCCACTTCGAAGATATTAGCTGTCGGGTTGTGAACTGTATTTACCCGATTCTTTAAGCAGTCTTATTCAGTTTCGACCAACCGAAACTCAGCGACCGCGCTACGCTCCTTGCCACTGACAAGATCTTTGACCTTCAGCACGATCATATAGCTACCTGGCAGCAAATCCATAGGATGATACTCAGTGCCAAGGTATGCAGTATTGCCCGGTTCGATCCAATCTTTGATCATCACATCCACCACTTCCTGGCGCATTCTTTCTTTATTATAGACTTCGTATGTCGTTCTGACACGATACATTCCATCTCTTGTCTCAAGATTATACGCTTCGGAATACAGGTAAAAAGGATCGTGCACCGGCAAGGTCGTATTGAGAAGAGGAATCGTTCGACCAACAGGTTTTTCGAATTTTTCATGTGTGAAGGTGCGGTCGATCAGACGCGCGGGTATCAAATCGCTGATCTCCTTTACATCATCCTGATACTCGACGAGGTTCACGTCAAATTCCTTCTTGCCTATCCTTTCATTTTTCATGTCGAATAGTGAAACCTCAACATGATATTCCTCGGGTTTGAGCCAGAGATTGATTTCGTCAACGAACATGCCCCTATCACCGTGCTCAGGCATCAGTATGTGTCTTGAGTTATGCACCATGCTGTCCCTACGGTTGAAAACCGAAATCTCTCTATATAATTCGAAATCAGCGGTGTCTTCGATATCGATACTGGCATATATCTCCAAACGAGTCAGATTCTTCTGCTGTCTGAACCGACCATATGAGATACTGAAATCAAGCGGTTCTGCGGTCAACAATTCAACACTCGTGTCTGCAATCACCTCCTTCAGATGAGGGACCACGACCAGTTCGCCAAATTCGGAATGTGCCATGAGTTCATACGCGCGCGCCAGCCGGACAAAATCAAACATCAAACCCTCTTTCTGATATCTCCATATCTCAGCGGGATTTACGACAAGCGAAGCATTGACCCCGATTTTTTTCTCCGGAGTGATGATCTCCCTTCTTGTTGGCTCACCATATTTAACATAGATTGGAATTCGATCATCGCTCAATGGTGCGCTCCTGCCGAACTGCCTGAAGGCATATTGGCTACGCTCCTCAAACAACCGACGTTTATCATCCTTGCCGGTCCAATATTCATTGTAGAATATCGATCGGTCACTGGCTGATTCCAGATGCAGATATTCGTAGGCAGCCAGGGTATCGATACCTCTAAAACCAAGATACTTAACCCTTTCGCCTTCGAGCAATCGGTAGTATCGTGCCGCAAATATGTTGCTCGCACAATATATGCAGAGCAGACAGACAGATCCTAGCAGGATCAAATACTTGATATATCTCATATGATCTCCCTCCTTATTCAATACTCTCAAAATCCTTATACCAATTATGCGTCCCGGGCGCGATATCGGAAAGCCAATCCTCTTCGCGCGTTCCATCCCTGAACCCGGTCTGAATTATCTGGGCTATCTCGCCAGGCTTGAGGACCCTGATGAGCCTTGGATTGTCGTCATTTTTGATGTCGCAGAACAAATAATCATTTCTTCCATAATAATACCATACTTCAAAAGGCCGCGACCAGGTAGCAATAGGCACGGTTTCTATTTCGTCCGGTGGCCCCTGCAAAATATACAAACGGCCGCGTTCCGAATCCCTCCCCAGCAATCTACCCACCGAGAATCTCTGATCGGCCTCCATGATCCGCTTCTGAAAATGCATATAGTCATGCCGCGACCAGAATTCCTTCAAATATATCTCCTTCTGGGTTTCGCTCAAGTTTTGGAAATCCTTATATCCGTTGGCATTGATGAGGTACTGAATTTCTGCGTAGAGATCACGGTCAGCGTAACCGCCTACTGTTTTCACCGAAAAAGAAGCCAGGCGTCCAACACTGGCTTGCGACGAAGGGTCTTCAATAATTATGCTGTAATCGTATCGACCTTCCACCAATTGAGACAGATCCACACTGTGTGTATCGATCTGAACATAGTCATATTTAAGAACCCTCCTCTTCTCCTCGAGTACGACTGCACCTTCGCCATCAACAATTCGGTAAATTGCTTCATATAATAGACTATCTGGCACCAGACCATAAATCTCCAGATACGAAAACAGGTCATCACGATCCGTGAATTCGGCTTCTATCAAAGGCAGGAACGGGATATCGTGAAAAACGAAAACCCCATGACCAGATCGGCCGGTGATCACATCACTACAGGACAGATATCCCGTATCCGGTATGATCCCGATCGTGCCACCCCCCTGCATCTCGCCGGTTACCGCGATTATGTGCAGCGTATATTGAAACCTGCCACTATACAGGTTAAGCGGGAAACAATCAACGATCTGCTCACCACCATTCTCGCCGCATGAAATTATCGCCTTTTTACCTTCAAAGTATGCCGAATCACTTCCATCCACATTCTGGATATAGAAGTGATATGAGTAGAAATCGTAGAACGTATCTGCGGTCGTCTGGAGATGTTGTGAATCAACAAGACAGGACACGGGCAACTGATACCAGACTTCGGCGTAACCGTCTTCAAAACGATATACGTTCACGTCTAGTTGCTGAAGCGCAAATAAAATCAAAATTGCCACCAGATATCTCCACTCAATTATAGCGCCCGACTCGCGGATGTCAACTGGCACCCGAGCAGCAATCATTCGTTCAAATGGATGGCGCAAGGCAACTTCCTGACAGCCATTGACAAAAAAGAGATTTGTTGTATACTTGCACGCTGGCGGCGTAGCTCAGTTGGTAGAGCAGGAGAATCATAATCTCTGTGTCGGGGGTTCGAGTCCCTTCGCCGCTATTTTCATATGAAAGAAAAAACAAGCATGAAATCAAATGAATATCGTCACGCAGACCCTGAGAAAGAACAAGTCACAGAACGTATCGCATTTCTCAACACCGAATTCAGGTCACCTTGCTCTATCGTTGAATGCACATCGAGTAATGAATACGCCAAGACTCAATTTGGAGGAAACGCAGGTCGGATAACGCGGCCCCCCCTAACACAGGCACGTCATGGCCAAAGAAGACGTTGATCTATTAGAAGAATTAGAGAAAAAGCTAGCCAAATTAGAGCAAGTGGAAAAAGCTCTAAAAGAAAAGGATCTGGCGATCACAGAGGCAGAAAAGAATATCGCCGATCTGAATTCCGTCCGGGACAAGCTGACGGGCGAAACCCAGGACCTGCGGCGCATCCTGGACAATCTAAAGCGAGAATCGGCAGGTCTCGAGGCTGAGCAGAAAGAATTATCAAAGACGAAAGCGGCCAGTGACGAGATCAGAAAAAACGAGCAACAAATAAGGGACGAAGTCTCAAAGCTCACCGCAACTCGAGATGGCATGCAGGAAGAAATATTACAGCTGGAAGAAAAGAAGACCGGCCTGACAAATCTGATATCCGGTCTCGAACGGGACATTAGTAAAAGAAAGGCCGAAAAAGAAGACGAGGAAGACACTTTCTACAAACTCAAAACGCGTAATGAGGAACTGGTAAAAGAAAATCAGGTTCTCGGCGAGGAAGTGAAGCAGGCCGATTCTGATTTAAAGACGACAAAGCAAGAACTGGAAAAGAACACGAGTGATAAGATATCCCTCGAACAAGAACTCCTTGCGTTGAGAAAGGAATACAACGATATAGCAGCGAAGCTCGAAAGCACCAAAAAGGAAGAAGCAACCCTCGCGTCAGAAATATCATCTATGCAGCTTGAACACGCAACAGTCAGTAAATCGCTGAAAGAGACAGAAAAATCGTGTAAAGAAGCGCGCAGCGAGGACGAAACGGCCCGAAAGGAACTGACAAAGAAAACACAGGAGTTGGAGCAAACGCTCAAGAAATTGGATAAAGCACGTACTGAATACTCTCGCCTTGAAAGCCGCGTAACCGAATACAAAAATCTCGAAAAAGAATTGAAGAATATTGAACCTGAATACCGCAAAATAAAGGATGAATTCGACAAGTCCAAAAGGGAAGGCAGTGAACTGGCAAAGTCGATCGGCCACGCGAGAAAAAAACTCGATGAATTGAAGTCCGAAACGAAGACATACGAGAAAATCGAAGCGGCCTGCAAGGAAAGAAAGGAAGAGCTATCCAGACTCGATGAGCAGCTGAAGGAATACGAATCGCGGTTGAAAGAGAACGACAAAGAACATAAGACTATTCAAAAGGACCTCCCGCAAATGAGAGAAGAGCACGAAGCATTGAAAAAGGCCATCGAAGAAGATGGCCATACCAAGCAATTGGTTGAGACACGAAAGAGGGAGTTATCCATACTTGACGAAAAAATCTCTCAGCGTGAGTCCAAGATTTCAGAGATCATGAACACGCTCCGGCTCCTCGAAGACAAGGACAAAAAAGCCATCGCCGAACTTAACAAAGAAACCCGGGAACTTGCGATGCTTCGTGAAACATACGAGGGTGAGATCAAGCAGTTGCTCGACGAGAAGAAGAATGTCGAGGAGAGATTGAATGACATGAACGTACAGATATCCGAGCTAACTACGAAGGCAGAGAAAGCGCGTTTGTTCGAAAATGATATGCTGGCAAAAATCGAGAGACGGCGTGGTGAAATTGTGAAAATCGACAAAGAGCTCGAAGATAAGAGAACTCAAATGCTCAGGGAATCGGAAGAACAGAAAGTGAAAACGGAAAATGTGAAGAAGGAATTACAGGAACTGGAAGAAAAGAAGCAGGAGGCGCTCGGTAGCATTGCCGAGGTCGACGAGATGCAAAGGCTTCTGAATGAACTGAAAGCGACAAAAGAGGAACTCGACAAAGGCGTTGCCGAGAAAACCAAGGAACTGGAGAAACTAAAGATCTTCATTACAAGGCTCAAGGAAACAAAACCATCGACGCCTGATGAAGAGAGAAAAAATCAAATATCGTTCTGATGACTTACTCAAGACTATGAGATCATGAAAGTCGTAAAACTGCTGTATATCATATTCGGCGGAGCAATATTTGCCTTCGGCTACGCGGCCTTCTTGATACCACACAGAATAGTACCTGGAGGAGTAAGCGGCATTGCCATGATACTTCGCTTCCTGTACAACACACCGGTCGGGATAGTGGCAATACTATTGAATATTCCCCTATTCATAATCGCTTTGCGCGTACTGGGTGTATCATTCGGGGTAAAGTCTCTCGCCGCGATCATATACACAAACCTCCTCATTGACCTTCTCGTGTACTCGGCAGGAATCAAAACGCCAACCGATAATGTAGTTCTTGCCGCGCTCTATGGAGGGATACTGCTCGGTTTGGGCTTGGGATTGATCTTCAGAGGTGACGCAAGCACCGGCGGCACTGATATCATTGGGCAGATCTTCAGTCGTCACACTAACTTGTCGGTCGGTATGTGGATAATGATCGTTGACTTCGCAGTCATCACTATGGCGGGTATCACCACCCGATCGATCGAACTTGCGCTCCTGGGTTATCTCGCCCTTTTTCTCTCTTCAAAAGTGATCGACCTCATCCTTGAAGGCATTGACTACGCACGTGCCGCGTTCGTCGTCAGCACAAAGCCCGAGAAGATAACCGATCAGATATACGAAAAAATGCAGCGCGGCGTTACGATTCTGGATGGCCATTCACCATACTCGCGTGAGAAACGACCCGTCATCCTGTGCGTCATAACGAAAAAAGAAACACCTTTTTTCAAATCATTGATCAAGAAAGTCGATGAAAATGCGTTTGTAATCCTCACGGATGTCTTCGAAGTGCTGGGCAAGGGTTTCAGGTCGCGCGTCTGACGAATATCACGGACCCGAATCGGTCGGGATCTGAGGACTTCTATTTTTCGTCCAAAGACTCACGAGCCATGTAGCCAGAAGAGAAAAGAAGAAACCCGGGATCAGTTCATAAAGAAAGTTCTTCAGTGCCGGAACATTGTACCAGACCACGATCGTGATCGCACCAACCACCATGCCGGCAAAAACGCCGAATTTTGTTGTGCCGCGCCATTTTAGCGACAGTATCAACGGCGGGCCAAAGGACGCAGCCAGGCCCCCCCAGGCGTAGAGCACTAACCAGTAAACAAGCCGCTCGGCCCGTAGCCCGAGCACGAACGCAACAATCGCAACAACTACAGTGAAGATCCGCGCCAGACGCACAAGGTATTGCTGAGTGGCTTTTGGATTGATGATCTTTCGATATATATCCTCGGTTATGGCCGAAGTCGTGACCAACAACTGAGAATCAACCGTCGACATCATTGCGGCCGTTGCTGCAGCCAGAACAAATCCGACAAGCCAGCTTGGCAGTATCTTCGCGGCAAATGCTAGAGTAACATGCTCGGGATCGGCGATCTCACCCCGCAGGTACGGGATAGCCAGAAAACCCAGGAATATCGCGCCGGCGACCGCAAGTGTTGTCCAGGTCATTGCAATGAGCATCGCCTTTTTGACCTCCTTCTCGCTGCGCAAAGCCATATAGCGCATGAGAATATGAGGCTGGCCAGCGTAACCGAACCCAATTGCCAGGCCGCCGAGGATCAATCCGAGATATAATGCAGTACCGCTCTCACCTGCCGAGAGCATTACTGCCTTGGCATCGATAGACCCGATGCGTGAGAAGATATTGGAGAATCCACCAGAATGCACGATGCCTATTATACACATCAGCATCAGAGCAACCACCATTATGATCCCCTGAAAAAAATCCGTCCATGATTCGGCAATGAAACCACCCATCATGGTGTAGAACAGAATAATGCTCAGGCCGATGGCCATGCCGACAACGCGATCGATACCGAAGGTTGCCCCCAGTATCTTACCAGCACCAACGACCTGTGCTGAGACATATAATGTAAAGAAAAATACGATGAGAATTGAGGCGGTAATCCTGAGCAGATGCGAATTGTCTGAAAATCTCGATTCGAAATAGTCTGGTATTGTAAGTGCGTTGTACTTGCCGGTCAATCTACGCAGCGGGGTGGCAATTACCAACCAGTTGAATAGACTACCAACCCATACCCCGATACCGGCCCATATAGCACCGATTCCCATCTTGAAAGCCTGGCCGGGCAGACCGATCAGAAGCCAGGCTGACATGTCCGTCCCTTTCTCAGATAGTGCGATGACCGGAGTCAACATCTTCTTACCACCCAAGATAAAATCATCCAGCGATTTTGACGCTAGCTTCGCGGTCACGATACCGGCTATCACCATGCCGACAAGATAGAGCAGAAACACAAGCAGTACCATGTCCATTAGACCTCCCGAATTCCATTTTAGCCACATGTTTTGATACTGTCAACCTGTCTCTGCCAGCCTATTACGATTGACTGACGACCAGAGATGGACTATACTTCTGCGCATGCACAACGTATATCTCAAGAAACGCCATCGTGGACACCCCTGGATTTTCTCAAATGAAATCAGGCGTGGGGAAGAAATCCAACCTGGCGAAATCGTGAAAATCTATCAAGGACGGACGTTCCTCGGCCGAGGATTCTACAATCCACACTCCCTGATCGGAATCAGACACTTCTCTACAACAGACCAGGAATTCGACCAGCAGTTTCTTGATGGCCTCATTGACAAAGCATTGGCGTATCGAAAAACCTGGAGCAAAGAAAATAGCTTCCGCATGGTCCACAGTGAGAGCGATGGGTTGCCAGGATTGATAATCGACAAATACGAGAGTAATTTCGTCATCCAGATAAATTGCTACGGCATGGACAAACGACGCGATATGATCACCAAATCGCTCGCTCGCATGAAGCCGGATTTTGTCTATGAAAGAAGCGATGCTCAACTCCGTAAGCTCGAAGGACTGGAACCTGTGCAGGCACTCCATTATGGGAACCTTGTAAATCCTGTTACCATCAAGCAGGATGATATTCCGTTTCTCGTTGATATCGAGAAAGGTCAGAAAACGGGTTTCTTTTTCGACCTGAAAGAAATAAGAAATATGGTGATGGAGAGAGCCAAAGACAAAAAAGTGCTTGATCTGTTTTGTTACACAGGTGCTTTCTCGCTATATTCTGCGTCCGGCGGCGCACGTTCAGCGACCGCAGTGGACTCATCCCGGTCGGCAATTGAACTGGCCATGAAGAACAGCGAGAATGCAGGGGTCGCAGTCACACAGTTCGTCTGTGCAGATGTGTTCGATTTTCTAAGACGTGATGAGCAGCTATATGACGTCATCATCGTGGATCCGCCATCATTCACAAAATCGAAGAAATCTCTAATTTCAGCACGCCGCGGCTATGGAGACATAAATCGCCAGGCAATGAAACACCTCGCCAAGGACGGCATCCTGGTTACAACCTCATGTTCGTATCATATAAACGAACAGGATTTCCAGGAAATACTGCGCAAGGCCGCGGTTGATGCCGGCATATTGATGCAGATAACTGACCGGGCAACACAGAGTCTTGACCACCCGATCTTACTCAACATGCCTGAAAGTAACTACTTGAAGTGCTTCTTTCTACGCCGTATTGGCTGAAGCCACCTGTTCTTGACTTTCTGAAGCATTTGGATACAATATAATCCGTACTAGCAATCCCAGGTTCACTAAATCAGCTAGATACAAATTATCGATCAGATTTCAAGTTCTATAGGAGGTTTTTGTGAAAGAAGCACGTAACGAAGCGGCCAGTGTCTATGAAAATGTATGTAGGCAATTCAATAAGGCGGCTGACCTAATTGATTTTGATCCACAGATCCGCAAAATACTGGCCAAGACCCAGAATGAGGTGATCGTAAATTTCCCTGCCATAATGGATGACGGGCATATCGAGATATTCACTGGCTATCGCGTCCAGCACAATAATGTGCTCGGCCCGTACAAGGGAGGTTTACGATACCATCCGGCCGTTGATATTGACGAGGTAAGAGCACTCGCCACATGGATGACGTGGAAATCGGCAATTGTCAACATTCCCTTCGGCGGCGCCAAAGGCGGTATTCAGGTCGACCCTTCAAAATATTCACGGTCTGAGCTCCAGCGTATTACACGGCGATTCACCTTTGCACTGGGGTGCAACATCGGGCCGGAATTCGATATCCCTGCACCCGACGTTAACACTAATGCCCAGATCATGGCGTGGATACTCGACACGTATCTCTCGACCCAACCACCTCATACCCGCCAGGCGAATGTCCACGTTGTAACTGGAAAGCCCGTGGAATCCGGTGGCAGTTTGGGGCGTGATAAAGCTACAGGACAGGGTGTTGTTTATACCATCGAGCAATGGGCGGAAGATCGGAAATTCGATCTCAAGGGTGCAACCTATTTCGTACAGGGGTTTGGAAATGTGGGATCCTGGACAAGTTTACTGATGAAGCCCTACGGCGCCAAATTGGTTGCCGTCGAAGACGTATGTGGAGCGTACGAAGATCCTAACGGAATTGACCCCGACGAACTCAACGCGTATTTCAAGCAGAACCATACTTTTGATGGCTTCAAAAATCTTAAGAAAATCGATCATAAAAAATTCCTGAGCACGAAAGCCGACATATTTGTTCCGGCTGCTCTTGAGAATCAGATAACGGCCGAAACCGCTCCGTTGATCAACGTGAAGGTTATTGCAGAAGGCGCAAATGGACCAACCGATCCCGATGGCGACGAAATACTACAGCAGAAAAAAATTGACCTGATCCCCGACATCCTGTGCAACGCGGGTGGTGTTATCGTAAGTTATTTCGAATGGCTTCAGAACAAACGCAGTGAATTCTGGGATCTGGAAGAAGTCGACCGTAAACTGCGCAAGTTGATCGTCGGTGGTTATGACCGTGTCCGCACTGCGACCAAGAAACATAATACCGACTGGCGTACCGCTGCCTATGTCGTGGCTCTGACCAGATTAGAAAAGGTCTATAAAGAAAGGGGAATTTTCCCATAAAAACATCAGCGAATATTCGCTGATCGGCCAACCCATAGTCTCATTCTGCGCTGCGTGAAGTAGTCAAAGAACGGGGAATTTTGTTATGCAAAAGACCAACTGGCAAATCTTCTTAGGCATTGCCCTAATCGCCTTTTCGGCGGCGGTCTATGTTATACACTACCTCCTTTTTCGCGATGTCCACCATATATTCATATATCTTATCGGAGATATCGCATTCGTGTTCATCGAGGTGCTGCTCGTGACCCTCGTCATCCACAGGCTCCTGACGGTAAGGGAGAAACGTGCCATGCTCGAGAAGATGAATATGGTCATCGGTACGTTCTATAGTGATGTCGGAACAACGCTGCTTAAATCCTTTGCCGGCTTCGATCCAAATATCGACACGATAAGAACCAGTCTCACGGCAGCAAAGAACCTCAGTGACCAGGAATTCCTCCTGCTGAGCAGAAGGCTGCGATCACATCACACTACTATCAAGACGAGCACGAAAGATATCAAAAACCTCAAGATATTTCTCATCGGCAAGCGCGATTTCCTGATCCGTCTTCTCGAAAACCCCATATTGCTGGAACACGCATCGTTCACAAATCTGCTGTGGGCGGTTTTCCATCTTGCCGACGAACTCGGTCACCGAAGAAATATCAATAAATTACCCGGAACCGACCATGAACACATCAACGGGGATATCAAACGTGTCTATCTGTCTCTGCTCAGCGGGTGGGCAAGTTATATGAAATACTTGAAAGACAACTACCCATACCTGTTCTCGCTGGCGATACGCACGAACCCTTTCGATCCACTAGCCAAACCCGAAGTAGAATAGAAAATTCCCGGAAACCTTTCTGCGAAACGACTGATACGGTAAGCTTGTTATTTATCTGAAGCCCTGGGTGCCATACGGTCTTCTTCAATCCGATCCATAAGCGCCCGCGGTATTTCGGTAGGATAGACACCGGTAAAACATGCGGTGCAGAAACCTCTTGATCCGGCACCGACACCTTTAATTAGACCTTCTGTTGTTTGATATACAAGTGCATCGGCATTTATCGATCTGCGAATATCCTCGATCGATTTGTCCCGGGCAATAAACTCTCCCCTCGTCTGCATATCAATACCGTAAACACATGGAAACCGCAGGGGAGGCGAGTATGAAGCATAGTATACCTTTCTTACACCTACGCTTCTAACCAGAGAGATTATCTCGCGTGAGGTGTTCCCTCGGACAATCGAATCGTCAATCAACAATACGTCTTTCCCTTTTATCTCCGGTTTGATGGGATTCAGCTTCAATCTGACAGCCTCGATCCTCTTCTCCTGGGTCGGCATTATGAAAGTACGGTGAATGTAGCGGTTCTTGATGAGCCCTTCCCGATGCCTCACACCAAGGATATCTGCGACCATGAGGGCTGCACCCCTCGCCGTGTCCGGAATGGGCATCACCACGTCTGGCTTGATACCTTCCTGCTTGCAGACCTTACCAAGTTCCTCTCCGAGCCTGAGTCTTGCTTCGTACACACCGATGCCATCGATGATCGAATCTGGCCTGGCAAAATATACGTATTCGAAAATGCACGCTGCTGCATCACTTGCCGCCACCTGATCCACGTGAAGATTATTATCCCTATCGATGAATACTGCCTGTCCCGGCTTAACATCGGTCATCTCCTGATAACCGAGAAGATCGAGGGCAACGCTCTCGGATGCGAAGCAGAAACTTGAATCATCACTTCCCATGATCAACGGCTTGATCCCCTTCGGGTCGCGAAAAGCCAATAGTCCTTTGTTCGCAATGATCGATACCACGGCATAACTGCCAATCAACTTATCATATACCCTGCGCAGGGCAGAAAACAATTTCTCCGGGGGCAGGTTCTTAAGATCCATCCTCGTCAGCTCAACCGAAAGGAGATTGAGTATGACCTCTGCATCGCAGTTGGAATTCAAATAGCGCAATTCGTTCTCGACCAGATCCTTTTTCAATTCGAAAAAGTTGACGAGATTACCGTTGTGTGCCAGGGCAATGCCATATGGTGTGGTTATTATGAATGGTTGAGCATCCTCTGCTGAACCAGCACCGACCGTGGGATATCTGACATGACCGATGCCTGTGTTCCCATTGAGTCGCTCGATGTTTTTCGAATTAAAGACACTGAACACCAGACCATTACCCTTTTTCAACTGAAAACCGTTCTCAAAGGTTGCGGCACCGGCCGCATCCTGGCCACGGTGTTGAAGAGCAAGTAACGCCGGATAAATCCTATCGATCGCTCTTTCTTTGCCGGTCAATCCAATGATGCCACACATGTCAAAGTCTTATGCTGGTCAAAGGGTAGCTCATTCACTTTCCGAGGCCGTCCAACCAGAGCAAACCCTCGATGATTTTGTCATAAGTTTTATTCAACGCCTCTGATATGACTTTAGTTTCTGAAAGCAGTGGCATGAAATTCGAATCACCTTGCCACCTCGGCACAAGATGAAAATGGACATGGTCGACGACACCAGCCCCGGCAACGCGTCCCTGATTCACCCCGAGATTGAATCCTTGGGGCTGCATGGTGTGATCGATTGCTTTGATGACCCTGGAAATGAGCCGATGGACTGCCAGCATTTCTTCATCATCAAGCATCTCGAGTTGCCCGACATGGCGCAGCGGTGCGATCATGACATGTCCATTGTTGTAAGGATAACGGTTCATGATGGTAAATGCACGACCACTCCGCTCGACGATGAATACCTTTCTGCCATCCTTTTCTCGCAATCCGGCGCAAAGGAAACACCCTTTACCAGGATTCCTGATATATTCTACACGCCAGGGCGCCCACAATTTTTCCATTTTCATATTCTCCATTTTTTCAATTCATCATCATCTATCGGCTCGACGACTATCTTCTTGATCTGTCCTTTATACCTGCAGTGTACCTCAACCTCGGCTTCTTTCTTTTTGTCGCTGTACCGTGCCGTAATGGATGCTGCCTCCTTGATACATTTTCTATCGCCTATCAGGATCGCATTTGGGCTCCCGGTATCAGGTACAAAGAGAAATGTGTGGGAATCCTGAGCAAGCTCTTCGATCTTCTTGTTCTCTTCTTCATTGCGTCCGACGATCAGTTTCGCACCAGGAGAAATCCTGAAATGGCGGCCTATTTTCAAAAACTCAATGTCTGCAAGAGCGATCTCCTCCCGGAACCTCAAAACATCGGCCAATCGACGGCAGAATCCGGGATCGGTCAGTAAACACCCTCCACTCGGTGAGAAAAATTCCTCGATCTTTCTTTTCTTCGCGATCTCCAGCGAAAGCCTGCGCGAACGTCCCTTTATCTTTAGCATAGACCGGCGGCTGATCAAACCTTTTATCTCGGGCACTGTCGGAGGCAGCAACGCCCCACTCAAAGGTCTCACCACTAATCCTTCAAGACCGGCTTTTTTCTCGATAAGCATCAAGGTCTCAAATCGTTGCGACATCTGACGCTGTTCGAGAACCTCACCGGTTACCGCGAAGTCCGCTTTTATCTCTTTCATGTATTCCTTCGCCTTCTTCAGCATCAGAATCCGACAGTCGATGCAGGGATTAAGGTTCTTGCCATATCCGTGGTCGGGTTTCTGCACGGTCTGGGCAAATTCCTCCGTTACATCCACAATCTTAAGATCGGGCACGGTCGGCAATTGCTGCGATGAAAGGAACTTGTGCGAGATATGTAATGGATAGACTTTCACACCCCACTCTTTGACGACCTCAAGAGCAAGCGATGAATCGAGCCCACCACTGTAAAGGACTACTGCTTTTGCCATTTTTTGCAGCCTCTGAGTTTCTCTCCGCCAGGATAGAGTATGTTACTGACCTCTTAATTCATTAAGCATGTTACGGGCACTGGTATCCCCCGGGTTTATTGAAAGCCAGTTCTCCAGCACACTTATGGCGGACGCCTTGTCGTCCATTGCGAGATAGGTCATCACCAAACCTGAATAGGCTTGTGAGAACCGCGGGTTCAAGTCGATCGCACGTTTGAAGTATTCGATCGATCTGTTATATAACCCGATATTCCCGAATACCGATCCGATCTGCACCAGCATGCCTGGTTCCTGGACTTCAATTTCTGACAGATACTTGTACGCACTGTCTGGCATGCCCATTTGCGCAAATAGAACGCCGAGGTTGTATGAAAAGTAGATATTCTGAAAGGGCTGGAACAGAAGCGCGAACCGCCACGCATCCAGCGTCCCGTCAAGATCACCTCTTTCCCGCAAAACAACGCCGAGGCTGGCTAGACCCGCCGCATAGTTCGTATAAAGCCGGCGTGTATTTTCATCCTTGTACAACCCATACCCGTAAAATTCCCCCTCTTCTTTTCGCCTCTCAAAATCAACCAATATCTGGGATACAAAATCCTGCTGTTCGGGGCTGAAAATACCGGTGTAGCGGTAGGTGCGATAGAAGAAATTGCCGGTCTTCTTCACATCAACCGCAAAGGTCGGATCACTGCTGTCACCTACAACCCGGTATACCAAACCTTCCAGCTGTAGATATGGACGGTATCCCTCGAAATTTTCCTGAGATACTGTGGAACCGAAATAGATGGGTACCTTGCCGCGGTAATTCTTCAAGTAACGCTCGGCAAACTCCTGCTGAGTGATCACATAATCAGTTTCGGTAAGCCTGATACCTGCGTTGGTGGCAAGGATATTCCTTATCATGATATCCTTGACCCATATCACTCGACGGTCACGCGTCATGAAAGGTTCGAGCCGATTGATCACTCTTTCCGTAAAACTGATCGGCACACCCCAATCCTTTAACTGTCGTATATACCAGTTGGTATTTATCAAAGATAGGTTGGCGTTGATGACCATTCGTTTCAATCCCAGCACTTCCTGGGCAAACCACAGCGGGAAAGTGTCATTGTCACCATTGGTGAACAACACACCACCATCCTCGCATGATACAAGCATGTTGTAAGCATAATCCTTTGGAATAAAATCACCCTTCCGGTTGCTCACTCGGAAATTAGCAAGGAGAGGAATCGCCGAATAAACTAAAAACCCACTGAGGCCGAAGATCTCAATCCACCGTTTTTTCTTCATACCCTTTTTCATGGTCTGCAGGAACCCGAAGAAACCGATACCGACGAGCATACCGAAATAGGTTTGACCGGTATGGAAGAAATAATCACGCTCGCGCACCTCATGTGGCTGATGGCGCGGGTTAGAGTCGCTCGGTGAGAACTTAAGATTAAGGTAACCAACCATCGCGAATGATAGCATGAACATGATCAATGCCGTCAGGAAGAATATCTTGCGTTCTCTCCTGAAAAGTTCCACAAGACCCCAAATGCCAAAAATATAGAAAAGTGCCAATACAATACTCCGGAAGACATTATGCGTGAATTCTGGCACAGGCTGCCAAGAAAGGTACCTTACAAAAAGAGCCATCTGCCAGAAATATCCCTGGAGCACGCCGAAGCCGGTCGATTCCTGCGTCTGCCTTGGGATCAACTTTGCCGGACCATATTGTGCCCGGTGCAGGACATTATTGAATGCCTCGAAATTCTCGCCCGGGTCACACTCATTGATGCGGGGTGCTATGTTCTCTCCGGCATAGTATCTTTCCGCCACATCCTCCTGCTTGTAGAGCGTATCCAGTACGCGAGAACGTATCGGCAGATACAATTCTGACGAAGCGCCAACAACTACCAGGACTATTCCCGCCCAGAAGAAACGCCAATTCTTATACCTCACGGCATTGGTAATTGGCAGAAAGATCCCGGCAAGGAGTATCAATCCAAGGATAATAACCGAAGGCGTGTGCAGCGGTTTCGGCAATAGAAAGACCAGTGCGAAAAATATCGCCTGGAACGATCCCAGAAGCCAGAAAAGCGTGTCCTTGAGGTAGCGCCTCTCCACATAAAACATGAACGCATATATCGGGAAAAATATCAAGAACGGTGTCAAATGAATACCGGTAGCAAGGAATATCAAATAGAAGCACGCCAGAAGATACTTGTTTTTCGGCTCACCCTGTTTGACGCTTTCGTACCATAAGATCATTAAATAGTTTACAAACAAAAAGACAAATGTCGCCGCGGCATAGACTTCGGTCTCGATCGCGTTCCCCCATACCGTATAATAGAATGCCGTTGCGAGAGACGTGCCAAATGTGATGATAATGTAAGCGAGTTGATTGTTGCTCTTCTGCCACATTCTGAATATCCTGAGCATTATCCGGTAAACAAGGAAAACAGACAGCACGGTGAATGTCAGGCCCAAAAGATTCATGTGCCACGCGACTTCCTTTGAGATCGGCAAGACGGATGCGACCAATCCAACGATCATCAGCCAGACACGGCCCAGCAGTACGTAGAACGGTGTTCCCGGAGGATGTGGCACTGCCAGCGTATGGGCGGAAGCGATGAACTCGCCGCAATCCCAGAATGACAGAGTTGGTGAAACCGTGTATAAATAAACAACAGCGACAATCACCAATAAGATATAAAGCAGAATTTTCTCGAGTTTATTGTAATCCATTAGCGCTCCTTCGTTCAATTATAGTCAAACACTACATGATGTCAATAATGCCGCACTCGATGCACTGCTTGCCATAATTGCACTGACCTGCGGCGAACGCTAGAATCGCAACAAGCATTCTCTATTACGGACTTCGCTTTGGTATATACGCCAGTGTGTTTTTTCTCGATTATCTACTCTAATTTCACAACTTTCTGTATCCCAAGAAAAGCGCCAGTTTTGACATGCACAAAATACACGCCTGCTGGCAGCCGCATTCCGCGGTCATCAGTACCACCCCACTTCACCGTGGACTGATGACCGATATCAGATACAGGGACTGAAATGCTGGTGACCTGCTGACCGGTGATGTCAAAAATATCAATATCTGAAGTCGTATTGACACCCGGCAACTGGCATCTGATTTCTGCGTAGTGCCGGAACGGATTGGGATATATTTGTAGCACAGAGGATAACTGCTGGCTCGCAAAATCATAGATCATTATCGGGATTGGATTCAGGCTTATTACAGTAAAATCCGTGCCCGTAACACTGTCAACAGTCTCGCCTCCTACATATAGATTGCTGTCGGCTCCAAAGCACAGCGCGTTGGCAATACAGAAGTCAGGTCCTCCGTAGTCATATGTCCACCGCTGGGTGCCGGAAGTATACAAACTCACAACCGCCAGATGAACTCCCATAACACTGTCGACGCCACATCCTGCCGCATAGATTTTATTATCAGGGGCATATATTATCGAGGTCGCCCAACTTACTGACAGTCCGTGCATATATTCCCACATGAACAATCCAGCACTGCTAATACCAAGCACCGTGAATACGGGCATGTCACTGCCATAAGAACCAGCGCAATAGATATTTCCGTCATCACCAAAAATACCGCAAGTGGCTGAAGATGGTACTGAATTCACATATGTCCAGTGCTCGTAACCTGAGTCACTGAGTTTGATCGTAAACAGAAAGGCATAAACATATCCCGTGTTGACCGCACACGTTCCGAAGGCGTATACATTGCCATCGGCTCCATATACCACGGCATTCGCACCATCTTCATAATGCTGACCATACTGATACACCCAGCGCTCGGTTCCATCAGCCGTCACCGACAACACAACTGCATGATTATAGTCGTACGAACCGGCTGCATAGACATTGCCGTCCGACCCGCACACAATTGAATACGCATCATCAGTGTTATTTCCGGGACCGTTATAACGGTAAACCCAGCGTTCGGTGCCAGAGGTGTCGAGGCTGACAATTATGAAATCGCGTCCTGACTGGAAACGCTCGTCATAACCGGCAGCATAGATATTGCCATCAGCGCCATAAGCAAGGGCGCGAACGCAACCATCACCAATATATGGACCTTGATGCCGGTAGATCCAGCGCTCACTGCCGTCTGGTGTAAGACTGATCACTGTGAAATCCGAGATCGTATCACTATTATAACTGCTACCTCCAACGTAGACATAATTGTTTGCATCACATGTAATTGTATTGGCGTCATCAATAAAATCCGCATATCCATTGTGTACATACACCCAGCGCTCCGCTCCGCTCGTTGAAAGGCTCACAACCACAATATCTATATCCGTGCCGGCATGGCAACCAGTTCCTGCTGCGTAGATATTGCCATCTGAGCCATAGCATATCGCATTGCACGCTTCGTTCTGCCAACCGCTCAAACCACTATATTTATACACCCAGCGCTCGGTTTGGGAAAATATGAAATGCGGTACAAGAATTACACAGCAACAGAATAATACTTCAATATACTTCATAAAACCTCCTCAATTCTACTCTGCTTTATTATAAGAGAATGGCTATTGTTGTCAAGATCATCCAATTACATATACGTGATTTTTCTGAGTGCTTTTAATTTGTCGCTCTCACCTATTTTAGACCGCTTGATCGCCGATTCCAGATAGGCGATGGACTGATTATAGGTATTTCTGTCTACTGGATATGGAAACCCATCCTTGCCGCCGTGGGCAAATGAGTATCTTGCCGGGTCGCGAAAAGACGGTCTTGTCCCGTACAATAATTCCCCTATCAGGGCCAGCGCCCTGACCGTCTTCGGTCCCACTCCGCTAACGCCGATGAGTTCCTCGAAATTGCGGGGTGATTGTTCATATGTTCTTAGAAGGATTTTATGAAAGTACTTCGGGCTTATATCCAACGCCAATACAGGATGTCGGCGTGGCATCTTCAGGATTTTTTCGGCTTCCTTGATCGTTTTATCGGGATTTTCTCTGGCAATCTCAGTAACACTCTCACGCGATCCCGAGCTCTCCACTGCAACCATGTTGAGGGCATCCTGATTCCGGTCGCAGCAAACCGCCGCATGTGGTTCATTTACATACGATCTAAGATCCAAGGAAAGCCAATGGTAACGGCGGGCATAGCGATTATCAGGATTCATTCCCTGTTGCACAACGCTCCAAGCACCATCAGCAGTGAAAATGAACAGGTGATGGTAAAGATTATAACCATCCTGGACACAGGAATTGTCCACCTTTGCCGATGTTTTTGACGCATGAATCAGACTATCACCATCGAGCGATATCGCATTGGCAACCTCCTGAATCTGGAGCGGTGTCTTACGAGACGCTCCACCCTTTCCGCCACAAAAAAACAATCCCAGTTCACGACTGATTTCCCTCGTCCCCTCCTTCATTGCTCCACATACGGTCGTGGTCAACCCTGATGAGTGCCAGTCAAAGCCAAGCACAGAGCCGAAAGCCTGGAACCAGAACGGATCTGACACACGACGCATGAATTCATGACCGCCCTGTTCAATTACTATGGTCTCTATGATGGCTCCGGCAAGTTTTGCCATCTTGGCAAAGAGCCATTTAGGCGCGCGTCCGTGATGCAAGGGAAGATCAGCAGTGCCAGTACGCATATATTAATGATACAGTAGTCAAGCACCTTGTCAATCACCTCAGGCATGAGACATAACGATCGGTTTAAGTCTCACAAAACACTTTACAAAAATACAAATATTACTATAATACTCTTAATGAAAAAATACCTAATGCCGATATATGAATCCATGGTCATTATTCTTGGTATCGGGGCCCCATTGATCCTTGCTTTATTACTGCGTCCTGCTTTCCCGCCGCTGGCGGACAGCATGGTCTTTATTCTCACTTCGATCATCTGCGCGCTGGTCTACATATCCTTGAAAAACACAATACTATCCTTCGAAGTCGTAATCTATTTCTTTATCTTGTTGGTATTCGGAGGCATAGTAGCATCTGTCATGGCGATAATCACCCTGCTGATCGTCTGGACCATAAAGAGTTTCAAGTATATACTCAGAAAGGACATCGCCGAGTTCCGGGTCACGATCAAGACCGGGGTATACAATGCCGGTGTATACGGATTGATGTATCTCCTCGCAGGCCTATTGATGGTTAATTTCCCGCGCAGCGCACAGTGGATCCTGGCAATACCTACGATAATAATCCTCAATGAACTATTCTTCTCCATACACACGCTCCTGAAAGGACAGTCATACTGGACATATCTGAAAGAAGAGGCGCTTGTCAGTGACCTCATGGAGATGTTGATCTACCCGATCGGGATCTCAATGACACTGCTCTATGACGAGTACGGGCTTGTCTCAATAATACCGCTCGCCATAAGCATTTCGGTTTTCTCCTATATTGGATATCTGATGTCTCAATATCAGGAAAAAATGAGGCAAAGGATCACGGAAGAAGAAGACCTAAATGAGATCGCCCGTAAACTGGAAGGCATTCTGGATTTCGAATTACTGATAACTACAATATTACGAAAAGTCCATTCATTCATCCATGCCGAGGAAGTCACACTCAGACTGGAAGACCAGGAACAGGGTATTAATCTGATGCGCAACTATGATGGTACAAAGATCCGTAATCTCAATTTTGCCATTCCCCCGAAATCAATAAATGCGGTTGAGCTGCCTCTGGTAACAAGAGACCGGAACATAGGTACCCTGATCGTCAAACCACAAGAACCACTCGACAAAGAGAGCCTGGTTCTCCTTACGAACCTCGTCAAGCACATCTCACTTTGCCTTGCCAATTCAATGCTTTATAAGATTTCCATAGAGGACACCCTGACCGGACTTTATACAAGACGCTATTTCGAGCAGAAGTTAACCGAAGGCATCGCTGAAGTTCAGCGTGATAATAGAAAACTCGCAATCGTCCTTTTTGACATAGACAACCTGAAGGACGTTAATGATCAATTGGGACATAAAATGGGTGACCACGTGCTTCGGAGCTTCTCTCAGATCCTGAAAGTCCATTCGCGCAAGCGAGACATTATCGCTCGCTGGGGTGGGGATGAGTTCGTTGCCATCATTCCGGGTGCATCAGAAGACGAAGCGCATGTTTTTGGTGAAAGAATGAAGGAACTGTTGTCAAACGAAACTTTCATCGCAGAGAACAAGAACATGAAGTGCAGCGTCTCTTACGGTTCTCTTGAGTATCACCCCAAATCGAGGATTCGCGACAGTGAAATCTTCCATGAGGTCGATAAGAGACTACTCTTAATGAAAAAAGCCGTCAACCGGTAATCCAAGTTAAAACTACTTTAAAACTACTTCATAGTTTCCTTCAAAAAATCTAACGAAGAACGTGAGTCCAATCAGGGACAAGTTTCATCGAAAAAACTTCCTCGGTTTTTCGCAATAGCGATGGAGAAATCCATCTGCGAAAAAAAATATTAGATAATGTTTTGCTGATTTGCAGTTGGGTTAATTCGACCGCTGTTCAGTGTAGCGTCAGTACTGCACCAGGGAAAATACCTCGTATCCCTTCAGTTTTTCGCGGCCTTTGAGGTAGGTCAAATCACTTATGAATACACAAGCAACGATCTTGCCGCCAAGTTTCTCGACCAGCTTGCATGTCGCCTGAACCGTACCGCCAGTGGCCAGAACATCATCAAAAACCAACACTCTTTCCCCTGAATCTATCGCATCTTTGTGGATCTCGATCGTATTCGTACCGTATTCCAGGGTGTAATCCAGAGCAACTGTCTCGGCCGGCAATTTACCCGGCTTTCTAACTGGCACAAAACCGCAATCAAGTTTGTACGCGATTACGCCGCCGAAAATATAACCGCGAGCTTCTACCGAGACTAACTTGTCAACCTGTTGGTTTTTATACTTTTCGACTATTGTATCGATAACATACTTGAAAGGTCCGGATTCTTTCAGCAGTGTAGTAATATCCCGGAACATCACTCCCTTTTGTGGAAAATCCGGAATGTCACGGATATACTTCTTCAGATCCATCACGCCTCCTTTATCTCAACTCGCCTTGAATTGCCTTCAACTACCAAAAATTGCTTCATGTGTCATTTTTAATTTTGCAGCCGGAATTCGGTGAATCCAGAATCTCTCTCTGACCACTTCACTTTGACGCCGGTCACGTGAGCCGAAACAGGACCGATCTTTAGATGGTCGATAAAATCTTTGATTATACCCTTACCACCCTCAGCAACAACTTCAACTGTTCCATCCGGCATATTTCTTACATAACCCTTTACATCATACAAACGAGCCTGGTTCATGACAAAAAACCTGTAACCGACCCCCTGCACAACACCTTGAACAATGATTTCTGCTTTCATTCTGATATCGCCTTGAATGCACGTTCAACGGCATCGGCAGCATTTTTAGCATTTATTATCGGTGCTTCTATGCGCCAGGTATCAATACCAATTACCGGCACATTATACATCAGGCAAAATGCGATCTCGGTCAATGTCCCGTACTTACCGTCTATGGCAATCGCGCAGTCACACGTGCGGGCGATGATGAAGTTACGCGCTTGACCCATACCGGTGACGATCGGAATATCAACGTAGGGATTAGCGCTTGCCTTTTCGGCCGTCGGCAAAATACCGATGACCACACCCTCTGACTGACTTGCACCCTTCGAAGCCGCGGCCATGATCCCGCCCATGCCTCCGGTTATCAGAATTGCGCCGCGCTTAGCGACGAGGGAGCCGACCTCTTCGGCGATCTTGAGGTGTTCCTCACTCGCCTCTGATCCACCGATCACTGCTATGATCTTTCGTTTCATGGACTAGTTTAGTGTATTGATCTTCCGGTTATTAACACCACTGCTAACTTCTCAACTCAAAGCTTATCGACACGTCCCCCATCTCCGTCACGAATTCTGTACAAATCTCTGATTTGTCCACAGAATTCAGTGTCCCGAAATCCCATAGGGATGAGGGGATCTCCCCGTCTCTGCGTCTCCGTTTCACCGTATCTCCCTGTCTCCGTGTCTCAAACTCGGGGCGGTGGGATTTGTCCCGCAAAAACCGAAATCTGCGATTTCGTTGATTTTGCGAGGATCCCGTTTCATCAATCAAGTAAATAAGGTGAAGGAAACGGGGAACCCACGACTCAGATTTCGTTCGTGCAACCTTCCAAAGATCCTGCTTATGCATATCGATCGGGGCGGTGGGATTTGAACCCACGACCTCATGGTCCCGAACCATGCGCGCTAAACCACTGCGCCACGCCCCGTTATTCTTTCCAACCTTGTTTGCCAAGTAACGGTACAAAGGTGCACTCAAATATTTCCTTGCGGAATATTCTTCCCCTTTGTTTTGTCACTAGATTCAACGTCTGGTATAGCTCGCTGCCGACCGGAATGACCAGTCTACCCTTCTCAGCCAACTGGTCGATCAAAGCATTCGGCACTTCAGGAGCTCCAGCAGTTACTATTATACCATCATAAGGAGCATACTGAGGCCAACCAAGACTGCCGTCTCCGGTCATAAAAGCTATGTTCTTGAAACCCAATCTGTCCAGTTTATCCCGCGCACTTTCCTTCAGTGCAGACAGCCTTTCGATCGTGTACACCATCTTAGATAACAGCGCAAGAATCGCGGTCTGGTAACCAGAACCAGTGCCGATCTCGAGGACCGCATCGCCAGGTTTCAGTTCCAGCAATTCGGTCATCACCGCAACCATGTAGGGCTGCGATATCGTCTGCCCGTGACCGACCGAAAGCGGATAGTCATTATATGCCTGGTGCACGTAGATATTATCAACGAAGAAATGCCTGGGCACACACATCATGGCGTCGATCACTCTCGCGTCTTCGACGCCACGGGCGACAATCTGTTCCTTTACCATTCTTTCCCGCTCGTGCCGCCATTCCTGGGTCTCGATCATCGTCCCATTAGAATAACCGAAAAGACGCGAAAGTCAATGCCGATTTGGAAATCAATCCTCGACATGTCCATCCAACGGCTTCCAACCTACCCGGATTTTCCTCCGATATAGCCGTCCAGGTTCTGCATTATATCATAGTCAGTCAAATCCAATTTCAATGGTGTGATCGAAACATAATGCTTGTCGATGGCCTTGAAATCGGTGTCATTATCCGCCCGGTACGACAGCACACCATCAATAATAGAATATATGACGTTTTTCTTCTCTCTATCCCTTATCACCTTGTCTTTGTATATACGCTTCCCCATACGCGTTATTTTTTCACCCTTGATCTTACCGCTCGGTATATTGACGTTAAGAATAATATCGTTCCTGTCCGACGCGAGGACACGGCCGATCAGGTCACGGGAATATTTGACTGCGTTCACAAAATCGCACGAAGCATCGACCGCGATCGAAATCGCCAGCGATCTTATTCCCATACTCGCACCCTGCAAAGCCGCGGCGACTGTCCCGGAATAGAATACATCGCTGCCCATGTTCGGCCCGTGGTTTATCCCGGAAACAACGAGGTCTATTTTCATGCCTATCAAGTCGTGATATGCCAGAAGCACGCAGTCAGTAGGCGTGCCGGCAACAATGTAGAAATTCTCATGAAGCTTTTCAACTCTTATCGGCTTTCTCAGCGTCAGTGAATGACTTGCCCCGCTCTGCTGCGTACTCGGTGCCACGACCATGACGGTGTAATCTTTCTTCAGTTCCTTGTACAGTGCTTGGAGACCAGCAGCATCATAACCATCGTCATTGGTCAACAATATCAACGCCATAAAAACCTCACTGCCATAGTTATAAACCGTACCGTATCGACCATGGGGCTGATGTGACTCTTTTCACTGCCATATATCGTGCTGACCGGTACAAAGCCGATTCTGAATTTCTTCCTGGCTGCCTCTATCACCATTTCCGATTCGATCTCATATTTATTTGTCCTCAATTCTATCTCATCAAATATTTTCAAGTCTATGTACCTGAAACCGCACTGAACATCTGTCGTTCGCACGCCGGACAGTAACGATACAACAAGATTCACAGTTCGATTTGTCAGCAGCCTGTCCAGGGGCATGTGTTTGAATATATTTTCACGTTCTCCGATTGTTATGTCATAGCGACCGTTTATTTCCAGGAAAGAATCTATTTCCGATACTTTATGCTGCGCATCGGCGTCGATCACAAAAATCTTTTTGATGTGGCTCTTCCGTGCAAGATTGAAACCATTTCTCAACGCCGCACCCTTACCAAGGTTCTGTTCATGTTTCAGCAGATTTACACCTTGCTTCTTTGTCAGTTCTTCAGTCCTGTCTGACGAACCATCATTAACCACGATTATGTTGTCCCTGCTGAATCCATAATTAACTAGATCGTTTATCACCGTGCTTATGGTCTTTTCGGCATTAAATGCTGGAATTACAGCACCGATATCTCTCAAATCCACGATCAATTTTACTGCTGTACAGGAAGAAGTCAAGCGACCAATATATACGGTCATATCAAAAGGGACGCGTCTCCCGTCAGGTCATTACCCTTCGAGCTCGCCGAGAAGTAATAATCCACATCTAACACCATGCTGTCGAACCACGATTTACCGTATTGACTTAAAACCTGTGTCGGATAGAATAATCCATGAAGAATATTGCTGTGCTGGCTTCAGGAAGGGGCTCCAATTTAGAGGCAATAATCAAAAGCATTGAGAACGGGACGCTACAGGCGAATCTCGCCTGCGTGATCAGCGATAACAAAGATGCGCGGGCCCTGCAGATCGCCCGAGACCATGGATTCAAGGCAATATGGCTGGACCCCGGGCCGAAAAAGACCTGGCTGTTGCCTGAGTTCGAAGAAAATTACGTGAAGACGCTGCAGGAACATAAGGTAGATCTGATCTGCCTTGCCGGTTTCATGCGGGTCATAAAGAAACCTTTGCTAGAAGCGTTCAAAGGCAGGATCCTTAACATACATCCGGCATTGTTGCCTTCCTTTCCTGGACTCGACGTGCAGCGAAAAGCGCTCGAATACGGCGTGAAGTTCTCCGGATGCACGGTTCATTTCGTAAACGAAGATGTTGATGCGGGTGCTATCATAACCCAAGCCGCAGTGCCGGTGCTTGATGACGATACACCTGAAACACTCGCCGCGCGGATACTGAAAGAAGAACACCGTATCTACACCGAAGCCATCAACATCATCGTATCGGGTAAATATAGGATTGAAGGTAGAAGAGTAATAAAAACTGGTTAAAGGGTTGAGGTTGGGATGCTGGAAAAGCACGAGTCCGTCATTCCTCAGTTGTATTCCAGCTTCCAAATCATTCAGCCACAGACGAGGTTGTCATAGGGCGGTTAGCTCAGTTGGTTAGAGCGTCGGTCTCACATACCGAAGGTCACCGGTTCAAATCCAGTACCGCCCATGCGAAATTCACTTGCATTTGTAGTGTAATGCAAAGGTGAATTTCAGCATCCCGAGCGTTAGCGAGGGGAGCAAATTCGATCATTAGTTTCAGCATCCCGAGTCCGCCGGCAATTATGCGGACGAGGGGATTTTTGTTCATACGGAGAACTGATCATGGTAGACGCACACATCAGAACGGTCCAGGAACTTCTCGGACACAAGGACATCAAAATGACGATGAGGTATAGCCATCTCTCTACCGCACACAAGCAAAACGCGGTGAGGAAATTGGATGTTTGCACAGAAAAGAAAGATGATGTAGGTATGTTGAAGGTCATAATCGGAGGATAACATGCGAAGAAAAATCATTGCGGTGACTGTAGGATTCTTGGTGTCATTAGGAATGCTGTTTATCATTAATATCCTATATCACCCAGGTCGCTATCCCGTAATTGTTCCTGTCATTGCACATTCTCTGTTTGCTCTTGTTGGCGGTTTCACTGCTGGTTATCTGATAGGCCGTCGCGGATTAATATACGGGTTGTTAGTAGCAATAATGCTTGAGACACTCGGTATTGCAAATCATTTCAGGGTAACCCCAATAAGCATTCATACTCTGACTGGAATAGTCCCGACACCATTGTTTGTGTTCGCATGGCACAACTACGTTTGGGGACCATATCATTTCGTTGTTTTCTTCTGGAAGAACATGTATGGATTCCCAATCGTCGCACTTATCTCTGGTGCCGCAGGTGGTCATCTCGGTCAACTTTTGGCACAAAAATGGCACAAGCGTTCACAGAAGAAATCCGATGCTTCAAAGAGTGAAACCAGATAATGCTTCGTCGAGGTCTGCCTGAATGTGCTTATGTCTCACATACCGAGGGTCACCGGTTTCCCGTTTTCATATGACAATTCTATATAGCAAGGAAACGGGATGTCGAGTCCGCCAATTAATCGCACGAATGAGAAAAGCGAATTTTCGATGAGTCTTTCTGCGGTCAAAAAGTGTAAAAAGTGTATGCCTGTCCCCGGCCAGGGCTGGGATCAATATCCCAGCCCTGAGCCAAATTTTCACTTAAACTTGATGAGCTTTTGGGTCTCTGCCTGTTCGTTCAATTCAATACGCAGGAAATATACTCCTGGAGCAAGACGCAGAATTCTTGTATCTCCCAGAGTCACAGAAAGAGGAACGGATGTATAGGTCGCAGAATATGCTGATGCACCACAGATATCGTAGAGTGCGATACTCAGCGGCCCTTTCACTGACTCATCAAAACTTACGGTAATCCTTTCATTGAAAAAAGAAGGAGCAGAAAACAAGCGGTGAGATGCAGCAACGGCTTCCCCATGCTCGATTACTCCCACATTACCGGTCGGATCGCACTTGTAATAGATCTCCCAATTTCCATCACGATCGTCATGCCAGACTACATGCACATGTGAACCGGAAACCGCCACCGAAGGCTCCCTCGACTCGGAAACATTGTCCGTAAGTCTTGTATCTACGCCCCAGTTTACGCCATCATCGAAAGAACATTTGTAGTAGATCTCAGATGGATCTTCGTTCCGGTCATCCGGCCAGACAACATGCACATGAGAACCGGAAACCGCTACTGAAGGATACCACGAAGCAAAACTATCAGCGAGCATTACTTCCGTCTCCCAATTTGTGCCGTCATCCAGAGACCGCGTGTGAAAAATCTTGGGGCTATCGACCCCGAAGCGAAAATCAGCGTAGACAACGTGCACAATGGAATCAGAGACCGCCACCGAAGGAAACTGCGAGGTGGCAGGAGTAATAGGCCTATCCGTCTCCCATGACGTACCATTATCAAGGGAACGTGTATAATAAATCTGCGGGGCGGCACGCATGTCCATCCAGACCACGTGCACGATCGAATCAGAGACTGCCACCGAAGCAAGGTTCTTTCCAGCGGGCGGGGCAGCAGGAGTGATTATTGTATCTGTCCCCCAGGTCGCGCCATTGTCCAGAGAACGTGCATAGTAGATCTGAGGTCCGGCACGCATGTCCGTCCAGACTACATGCACGATCGAATCACAAACAGCCACCGAAGGATGGTACCCCACGCCGGCAGTGGGAGTGAGGCCAATATCCGGACCCCAGGTTGCACCATTATCTAAGGAACGTTTGTAATAGATCCTTGGTGGTCCAATACGGCCGTCATACCATGCAACGTGTATTATTGAATCGCAAACCGCCACTGATGGGCGTTCTGACCAAGCAGCATCTTCAGTAATGCGACTATCCGCCTCCCAGATCATGCCATTATCCGTGGAACGCTTGTAGTAAATCTCAGTATTGCCATCACGATCGTCATGCCAGACCACATGAACCATATCACCGGAACACGCAACACACCAGGCATTGTTAAAAGAAGTCACGGATTCGGAAGGGTCATTGGTCAACCGTACATCCGGCTCCCATTGAGCCAACAATACAAGAGGCATGAACACCCCAAAGACTATTGTCAGCAGATACTTTTTTCTGTCCATTTCAACCTCCTTTATCGACAAGGTATCCTCAATCTAAATCTACTCTCAACACCAACATCACAATGTTCAGAATACACAACAATGCATTATAGGTTGAATTGTGTGCATTTTCGAGTCCTGAGGTGGTCTCGAAAGCGTTTGTATTTAAACATTTGTTAAGGGCATGGCTTCATTGTTGACTTTATTTTGGTTTTTTGTACAATGTTTCCGCATATGGACAACAGACAGCGTCTGCGGCTCAAGGTTACGCATCACTACCTTCAGAACGAAGTTTCATTCAGACAGACCGCTCTGAAGTTTCACATTGCTTATCGCACGGTCTTCAAGTGGGTTAGATTGTATAAGGAACAGGGTGAAGAAGCGCTTTTGTCAGCTTACAGAAGACCCTGGAACCGGGCAAAGCCGGATTTTGAAACAAAAGTCGCCCTGATGAAGGAACATGAACCGGGGTTGACCGTGCGTCAGGCAAAAGAGATCCTGGAAAAAGAAGGCGTCAGAATTTCCATCAAAGGGATATGGGGGATCTGGAAGAGGCATGGTTATGCAGGATTCAATCAAGAAAATATGAGCAGCAACTTCACCGATTGTCCTTGGACCGAGGAAGCAAAAAAGAAATATGAGTTAGCGCAACAACTCTTTGAACGCGGAGCAGTCGATAGGTCGGCTGAGATACTGAATTCTATTCCTGCACTACATGAAAATGAACTTCTTCCACAGATCCCTGATTCACTGCTCAACATGAGAAGGCAGATCGAGAAAATGGGCCTTCTGTTCGGTAAAATTCCCGTCCGTTCCTATCTGGGACGATTGCGGGTTTTATATGAAGAGTGTCACAACCAGAATCTGCACTATTCAATCTTCATCGTGGGATCGCTGGAAATCAAGGCATTATCATGGAGCGGCGAACCGTTGGAGATGTTGAACAGAGTAGTGGAACTAAGAAAGATACTCAAAAGAACCGGAGATAAATATTCTTATTCACTCTTCGCCCCAAGGCTTTCGCTCCTGATCTCCGAGGGATTTGCACAGACCGGGCTTCTAAACATAAAAGCGGCATCGGACATAGCCAGAACCTGCCGTATCTTGCTTAGGAGACGAAAACGTGTATCTCCGTTTTTCATGCGGGATCTTGGACAACTTTATGCACAATTGGAGGATTTCAGAGAAGCCAAATATTGGTATTTAAAATCAAGAGGTAGACTGAATGAGGAAGAAGAGAAGATCACCACATCATTCCTCGCTGATATATTCATTGTGAAGGGGGAGTATAAGAAAGCCCTCGAAATCTGGAAAAATGAAGAATTAGACCATTGGGGGAGTCATTCCAAAATGCTTCGCATAAAATCCATGTGGTCGCTCGTCAAAGGAATGCCCCATAGAGCAATATCGCTCGCCACCGAGGTGCTTGCTTCGTTAGAGAAAGAGGAGGCAAAAGGTAGTATTTTTGGTTGTTATTTGACGATTGCAGGCGCATATTGTAGTCTGGGTGAAAACACCAGAGCCAGACGCATCCTCAAGGGCCTCCTTCCCTTTGTAGCAAAGAACCAACTGGAAATCTTGACAACTATTATCGAAATTCTTGCCTCTCAGGCACCGCATGAGAAAGATTCCATTGCAGTAGACAAACAATCCATGCCCACCATAAAACTCGCCCTCTTACTCAGGAACGGGCAATACGCAAAAGCCGTGAAACATGCGGAGGACAAGGGTATTACAGGGTTCCTGCAGAGGTATATCTTTTTCTTTCCGGAGGTAATCACGGATCTGTTAGAGAAAGGAAAACCGACAAACCTTCCACGGACGATGCTCAACTTGCCCGCCTTCCGAAAGGAAATACCGGTCTACTCTGTGAACTTTCTGGGAAGGCTCATTGTTATCAGAAACCAGCAATATCAGAGGATGAAATTGGCGCCAAAAGACGCCGCTTTCCTGATCCATTTAGCAACTGCAAAAAACCGATGGATCGCTCTTGATAGGATCTATGAAAATTTCTGGCCGGACAGCAAGAACCCTTCAAGAAATCTGGCGCATCTTTTGGTCAGATTAAGAAAAGCACTCTGTCTGCCTTCACATTTCTTGTACATCAAAGAGAATAGTCTCTCTTTTGACTGCCATTTCATCACTGATTACAATGAGTATCAGGAGCACCTTGCCCGGGCAAAGGCATTCTCAATTGCTGGTGAATGGGCGTTTGCTAGGACTGAGTACCTACATGCCTTCTCACTGTTTCGAGACGCACCATTCAAGAGAATGTATGATGACTGGTCAGAAAACATGCGCAACACGATCCTTGGTAACCTGGAAAATGAAACAATGAAATATGCCGAAGCCTGCTCTGCGTACGGTGAACGGGAAAAGGGCATTGAGACACTGCAGAAAATCTCCAAGGTCATCCCCTTTTCGGATGAAATCGAAAACCTTATAAATAGTCTAACTGCCTAATAAATCACGAATTCTTTCATCTTCGTAGCACACGCCCGCAAATCTCGACACATATACCCATCTGCTATTCTTTGTTGGCGAATCGAGAATTCGGAGTCTACTCTGTGCTGAACGGAGCGTGTCCCCTGCGGATCCCTGTGGTGATTTTCTAGATCCCTAATTCTTCGCCGACTATTACCACATTGATGACTGGCCTGTACTTATTGTTGTCGTACTCCCTCTCTATGATAACTGTTTTGTTGCAGATCCTCCACGGCGAGGAGCAATCACTGCATACACCTGTCGAGCCGCATGGCGGCATTGGATCGAATTCCGGGTGGCGTTTCACGTTCGCCGGAGCAGTCCTTTCTTTGATCTTCTTTAATGCTCCCTCGAGGTTCTCTACGATCTTGTTAATTCCCACCACAATGACAACCTTGTCTGGACCGAAAAGCATTGCGGCAACACGGTTCCCGTGTCCGTCGACGTTGACTATTTTACCATCCAACGTCAACGCGTTCGTGCCCGTCACAAATACATCCGAAGTCAAAGCCCGTTTTTTAAACCTAATACTTTCCTCAACACTGATTCCGGGTTTCCATGGATCCAGGAAAATATAATCGCCTTTCGCAAGCGCATCTACAACACCTATTTGCCTCAACGTTAGCGAATCACCGAATCCGACGATACTGCCCTCGGGTATCATAGACATGACCTTCTCAAAAGCCTGCTTCCTGTTTTTCACATAGAACGCCGATATGTTGTTATCTCCAAGTCTACCGATCAACTCCTGGATTTTTTGTTTAATCTTCATCACACCACCCCGCGCTTTATTTTAGCGGCCTTTCCCCGAGCGTTAGACGACTTCCACACGGCAGTTTCGCATAGATTATGCCTGCAGGGCATATTCACAGCCCAAAAGTGCATGCCTATCCCCAAAGAGGGCTTATTCCATTCTACTGATCACATCCGCTACTTCTTTCACGGGCAGCACGACCGGCAGGATATCAAACCCACCGCTGCGCATCATCATTTCAAATGGAGACGATTGAGCAGCTACATCCACTTTCAGCAGGACGAATCCGACTATCATACCGTCAGTATCAAACACCGGCGCGCCGAGGTCACTCATGTCAGGTGAAATGTTCAAGACATACCAGGTGCGTGGTTTTGTGATAATACCAACTATCCATGCCGGCACTGCGAGCGGCGTGTAGTTGGCCGAACTTCCGAGTTTTGACAGGAGAACCACTTGGTCCAGCATTTCTGGCATTGCACCATCTTTCAGCGCAACATGAACCAAGGTTTGCTCGATTTTCTCGATGGGGCGCAGCAATGCCAGATCAAGGTCCGTATCACGGAGAACGATCTTAGCTGGTATCTCTATTTTATCTGGCAGTATGACCGTTATGTCTTTGACCTGGATGTCAACACCGCTCGGGAACAAACCAAGCGATGAAGGATCAATGCTCGCCAGGGACATGACCATAAGGCCGGAAGGATCGACCACCGTCGCCAGCCGTTCGACCGTCATCTCGGACTTACGAACCTCAAGCACGATGCGTACGCTAACCAGAGCATCCTGTGACTTCTCTGATATTTCCCGGGCACTCTCGGCAATCGGATCCGACCATGCTGGAATGACCGTAATATAACACATTAAAAGAACAAAAGTAATACTACGTCCAAACATTATCCCTCCCCTCTTAGTAATCTGTGGTCCAGGAAGGCACCAACTCAATGAACATATTGTGTATTCCTCTCAACACATGAAAGACTACATGCTTTCTTTTCTCGTCGGCGATTTTCTCCATGATACTGGCAAATGCATCGATATCAGCGATATCTACTCCATCAACGGAAAGCACTAGATCACCGACTTCAAGATTTGCCAGCGCTGCCCAACTTCCCTCGCTTACATTGTCCACGAGCACGCCTTTTTGTTCCGGCTCCCAGCGCTGGTCAACACGGTCCTCAAAGGCGATATCGCGTGCCGTGAACTCGAAATCTTCATCTGTATACTTCTTCATCTCATCTTTAGTTGCAGGTGAAGAACCCAATACTACTGACGACTGCATCTCTTTCTTGTCCCGGAGCACTGTCAGGGTTACTTTGCTACCGATATCGTATTTCCGCAGCATTACCGGCAGCACTCCAATGTCTGAAGCCATCGACGCTTCGATCTGTTCGCCCTCAACGGCGACAATGACATCACCGATCCTGATGCCGGCTTTTTTGGCTGCGCTGTTGTCGAAAACCTGCGTTACGCGCACGCCCCTGTATTGTTGAATTCCGAGCGCGTCTGAAATATCCCTGGTCAAAACCTGGGTCTCGATACCTAACCAGGCTTTCTGCAACTCCCTGCCCTGGTCTTCCAGGGTAACCGTATCTAGCTTTACAACCGTGATATAGCGACTATTCTTGCGTTCAAAAGCAACCAGGATCGACGTCACTTCTTCATTCCTTGCAGAAAATTCCTCGGTCAGCCCCACCAGATCTCCGACCCTATACATCTTCTTTCCATTCACTTCAGTTATGACGTCGTTGCGTATCATGGCAGGCTCTGCTTTACCACACGGTCCTCCAGGACGGACTGATGTCACAAGCACGCCATCCCGGCTGTCCCTTTTCAATTCTTTTGCCGCCATCAAGGAAATATCGCGTGCTGTAATCCCCCACCTCTTCACCTCAACGGGCCGGGGCCAGATATACTCCCGCTCTTTGGGTATGACCGTCAATTCTCTTCTCTTTCCATCCCTGAGGACTGTCGCATTCACCTTTTTGCCGATCTCAGAGTTCATCAACAATTGGTTGAATATCGGCAACTCTTCGTTGAACCGAACCGTCACATCCTCTCCTGCATAATGCACGAGAATATCACCGGAAAGAAAACCCGCATCGGCTGCCGGAGACCCGCTGATAACACTGCTGATAAGAGCGCCCGTTTCCCCGTCATACGATTCGAGCAACGGCTGTACTTCAATTCCGATCCAGGATCGGGTAACCTTTCCGTTTTCGATCAACTGCCTGACAACATCCTTTGCCAGGTTTGCCGGTATAGCACCCGCGATGCCGAAACTTATTTCATTTATGCCCACGACTTCGCCATTGAGATTAACAAGAGGTCCGCCTGAGTTACCCGGGTAGATCGGAGCGTCGTGTCCGATCCAGCGTACAACAGAACCAACATCTTCACCTTCAAGGGTGAGTTTGAAAGGCCTGAAAACATCGGGCATGACCATCTCCGTATTGCTCACAATCCCCATGGTCACTGACTGCGAAAGGGCAAGTGGGCTGCCCATCGCCAGTACGTATTCACCGACCGACAGCACATCAGAATTGCCGAAGTCTACATATGGAAAATTACGTTTCTCTGGACTGCGAAGTTTGATCACGCAGATATCAGACAGTGGATCAGTGCCAACGACATCGGCTTCGATCTCCTCCTTGCTAAAAAGAGTACATCTCAACCTTATCGCCCTGCCGGCAACGTGATGATTGGTAACAATGTGACCATCTCGATCTATGATAACGCCACTGCCAGAAGATTCCCGTTTGATCTCGCGTCCCTGGCGGTCGAACACCGATACCGCGTGTATCCTTACCAGAGCAGGTTTCACGACTGAGATCGCTTCTTCCACCACCTCATTCAAAACAAGGTCTGCTGGTTTGGTGTCAACAATTCCCTCTGCTGTTTCACTCTGTCCGTGCATCCGCGCCGTCCAGGGCATAAGAACAAGGCTGAAAATGATGATTGATATTGGTTTTGCACCCACTTATTCCTCCATCGTGTTATGAATAAAAGACGTTACGCAGGTGAAGGTTGACAGGCCTGCCTACTATGGTCTCCTTGTACAAAACTAGTGATAATACGCACTCTATTCTATCACCAATCCGACGTGGATTTCTGTCTCTTTTCTTTCTTCGTTTGTTTTTCTTTCTTAGTTTTTTGTTTCTTTTTTTCTTTCTTCTCGGGCTGCTTCTGCATAAATTCCCCCTTAGTATGAAATTTCTATGCTATTCATCACTCAAAAGGCCCCAGCACCGCTCAACCAATGTTTCAAACATACTGTTCATTGTGGATTATTATAAATACAGTGATTTATTTGTCAATGACGCACCAAAGTGAGGGACGCCATAGGTAACCCCGACATCATACTAATAGAATTCCATCTTGAGCAGGGGGATTTCGATTGACATTCTACTTAGCCCTCTATGTTCGCAATGAAGCTCATTTGCCTTATGAAAATCCATCGAGTGATCATTTGTTTCTTTATATCCTGCATAATAACCACCAACTGCCCCCATGGCCGGCAGCCCCGCAGCAAGACCAATCAAGTAGTACCCGTTATCAGGTGGATCATACATAAGACTCCATACTACTAAGGTGATGAAGGAAATACCTCCCCCCAAGGTGGCTCCTACTGTCGATCCAGCAAAACTCCGCAGGAAAGAGCCGTCCGGTTCCATTAAGGCATTCCCGACAATAGTCGCGCCCAGCGCGGGTCCAATTGTCGCCCCGATTCCATAAGACCAGATCGGTTGTTTGGTTACGGCAAACGTAAGACAGGTAAGAAGAACCCCACTTCCTCCTGCACTAAGTGTCTGCAATAACAACTTTGTGCCAGTTATCCTGCCTGCACCGGGCTGATATGTTTGAGTTTTGAACAAAACATCGGTCTCGGTTATATGATCGCCGTTTTGCAGGAACAGACCTGTCGCATAACCACGATTGTGCCGATAATCTATCCTGACGATCCAATCGTGACTGCATGTTGGATATCTTCTATTGAACAAATCACTCATCCCCGGTTTGCTAGAACCGACCTGACATAGCATCAGTATACAAATGAATACATGCATTCTTATCGTACCGCCTCTACATAATTATACAAGTCCCTTCATCTCAGGTCAAGACACCAGAACAACACATCCAAGATGTTCCCCCCTCACTTTTTCGCAAAAGCGCCGAAGTGCAATAATTCACTTTTGCCATACGGGATAGTAATTAATAAAAAAGGGGAGTGACTGAGCCACTCCCCTTTGACAACGTTCTGCGATAAAAATTATTCTACGGTGCCGGACACCCAGAAGTCATCGATCGCACAGTGCCAGTTCGTACCGCCGGACGCCTCTGCCTCGAATCTGACATAGGCATCCTGTCCGTAACCGGTAAGGAACGCGGTTAGATCAACAGATGTATTCGTCGGTGTGGTCGTCGTTGAGATGTTGAACTGGTCCGTTACGTCCACCCAGGTGGTATCGTCGGGAGAGACAAGAACATATATTTCGGCATTCGTATCTTCGATATAGGCAAACCCGACGGTCAGGCTAATGATATTCGCCTGGGCAGTCAGGTGGTACGTTGCGTGATTGTGAGAGCTGACCGGAAATTCGCGGACCATGATGTAATTGCTGTCAAATGCAATCTCTTCGCGCATCACATTCCAATCAGTCGAAGACCAGTTCCCATTACCGTCCAATAGCGCATATACCGAGTCGAGATACGAAGAAGATGGATAAGAATTGAAGTCGTCGGATTCATAGAAACCGTTGAAGACGATCACGCTGATGGTAGGTGATATTCCTTCATTATCGTCGGCATCATACGCCTTCGCATAAATCGTGTGGCTTGAACTATCTACAAGCCCAGCCGTCGACCACGAATGAGCATAGGGCGCTAACGTGTCCGTTGAGACCAGCGAGTCATCGATATAGAATTCCACGCTCACAACGACACTGTCATCTGTAGCATCAGCAGTTATTTCGACTGTTCCGCTTACTGCGGAACCATCAATCGGAAAGGTGATCTCAACCTGTGGTATCTCAGATTCATCCTCTCCCCCGCACGCGATCCACAACATCATGCACATGAGGCATGCTGCTAAGAATTTTTTCACTGTTCCTCCTTTGTTTGCAGGATATACCAGGCTTTATTGAGTTGGTATCATCCTCGTGCGAGGTGATTATATCTATACTATACTGAATGTCAAGCCACTTATGGGGTATTCAGTCGCCCGCTTCGGTTATCAGGTGTTTCATGTATATAAAAAAGATATGGTCTTTTATCCTCTCATCAGTATACAAATCGGTCTTGGTCTGTTTGTAATTATACCCGATATCGAATCGAGTTTTACCAGCAGCGTTGAAGCCGAACCCGCAGGTAATCGTGTTCGTCTTCGCAATATCATCTTCAATATTGACATCAGGATCAACAGTAATATAGTTGAATCCGCCCCTCAGGGCGATCTGCCTGACCGGTCTGATTTCAAGACCGATTTTGACGCCCCACTCATCGCCTTTTACGATTTCTTCAATGACCCGATCGTCAGTACTCACTTTCTGCAGAAAACCCTCTGCACCTATGAGCGCCGGGCCGTGGACAATACCCAGACCACCACCTAAAACGTAGTTCTGGTATGCGGTCTCGAATTCAACGCTGTCGCCCGGATCTGTATATATAGGCACCTGCTGGTCGAATGATCCGTATACCGCGATGCGCAGGAACCGCAGCTTATATAACAGCTGTGTCTTCGCAGAATAAGCGGTTATCCCCAGATCACCCAGCTCATTGCCATTATAAGACCCTGCCAATCCTATCCACCTGTAGCCAAGCGCATTCGCCCAAGTTAGACCTGCAACCTTGATGATCGCGCCCAGTGCCGGCGCAATTGCGTGTCCGCTAAAGGATTCTTCAGTCCCGGAAGGATATTCAAAAATGAAATTCAAATAATGATACTCGGTATTAAACCCCAAATCAAATTTGGCATCATTGTAGCTCAAGCCGGCACCACCACCCAGGGGCACAAGTGATGCGCCATAATTACCGCCTGGCGAACTATAGCTACCATAGAACGCATCAAAAGCAACACCGAAATCAAGGTGATCTGAAAAAGGGCGCGCGTAGATCAAATTGAGAGCCGGGGTGCTTATCGATTCGGTTTCTTCGTCGAACGTACGGCTCAATCTCGAATATCCACCCCAGAACCCCCATGATTGCCGCGACAATTGACCACCGAAGTAATCATAACCTTCCTCAGTTCTACGCGAAACATAAATAATCTCCCACGGTATTGTCTCGAAGGCCGGTATTGACTGGTAGTATCCAAGGGCCTCTACCGGCGCATATGCCTGCAACTTTTCAGGTAACGCCTGTCCGATCGCCCAGTAGACGACTGAATCCCGTTCCCATTCCTCCCGTAACACAGATCCATGCAACCCGGCGAATGAAACGGTGTCGTTCCTGAAGAAACCGGACGATATCCCCGCGAAATCGTACAGGTCAAGTCTTTGATAATCATCCTGGAATAGAAACGAGAGATTACCCATTCCCATAAACCGTGCGTCTGCCGCAAAGCTGCATGCTGCTGTCAAGAATGCTACTATTAATACTATTTTATACGTATACGACATATCTCCTCCAGTTTGAATATTATAAATCTGGTATCATGGTTGTCAATAACGATATGGCACAGATATGACGTCTTGTGAAGTATGGAGATAAGACCCCGAGGCTTATCTTATCTCAGTAGAATAAGCTTTGCCGTTTCCGAGTGTTCGCCTGCTACAAGCTGTGCAAAATAAACACCGCCTGGCAGCTTCCTGTTGGCACTGTCAGCCCCATCCCACTTCACTGATGCCTGATAACCGATCTCAGGTAACTGCCCAAAGTCTTTGACTCGTCTGCCACTCACGTCGTAGATAGTCAATGTCGGGTTGTCTATCAAGTGTCCGGTATCGAGAATCGAGTATCGTATGATGGTATAATCGCCGAATGGGTTGGGATGGATTTGCAGCATGCTCACAGATTGTGTTTGAAGGGTGAGCTCACCAGTGCCGGGCAATGTCATCCAGGGTTCATAGTCAACATAATCGCTCACCGTATCACCCATGCCACCCGGGTTGGTAACCGGATGATATGGACCGGAAGCATCTCCCCACCAGTTATTTTCGGCAACAACGAGTTCGTCCGGATCGTCGTTTCGGACAGCAAAACCAACGTTACCCGTGATGTTGTTGTTGATGACCAGCGGCGACGAATTATACCCACTGTATATCCCATCCCCGGCATTACCTGATATGATGTTGCTGTCGATGATCGGCGAGGATGCAAGATAAGACCAGATCCCGCCGCCTGCAGAATCAGCGGAGTTCTCTGTTATTGTATTCATGGTGATCGCCAGCAGGGGATTGATCACATAGTAACAGGCTAAGCCGCCTCCGTAATTGGCCGTGTTGCCGGAAATCACGTTTTCCCTGACAACGGTCATCGTGAACGGGCAATCGATATAGACACCGCCGCCCGCGTGTGCCGTATTCGCCGTAATAGTGTTGTTCATGACCAGGGGAGCGATATTCGCCGCGTCGCAGAAACAGGCAACGCCGCCTCCCTGATAGGAAATGTTTTCACTTATCACATTATTGACTATCACGGCCGATGACCACTCGGTATAGATACCTCCGCCTTGTGGCGGCGGACCGAGTGTCGAAAATTCTGACGAGCGACCAACGCGAGGATATCCATATTCATACCCCGCGCTTAAACGGTTGTTTCGCGATTGCCACTGCGAGGTGTTGTTGGTAATGATATTATTGGTGATCCTTGGTCTGCCCCCGACAGAGTGTATTCCACCACCTTGCCATGCGTCGCCGTTTCTTATCGTGAAACCGCGGATCGATGTCGTCGAATCCGTTGGCATCAAAGACAGGTATATGACACCGCTTTCTTTACTGCCGTCAATAACCGTGGTATCGGGACCGTATTCACTCAGAAGGTTGATCCCCTGAACATATGGCCAGTCTATATTCTCGTAATAGACTCCCGGGCCAACCAGCACCGTATCATTAGTAGAACATGAATCCAGAGCCACCTGTATCAAATTCAGAGTAGAATCTGGATGAACGTAAAGAATTATCGCGTTGCCAATGGAAAAGAAGCACAGCAAGCCCAATAAAATCATGCATCGTATACATTTCTTCATACTCTATCCACCCCCTGGTCCAGATTATCAAAAAACTTTGTAATACATCGCCAATAAGTCATTATGCAGAATGATTCCGTCATGTCAAGATACTCGATGCTTGACAAGGTTTGTTTCATAAATAGAATACGTCATGGACACAGCAGTAGGGTCGATCGATATACCGGGACTCAAAAAACTGAGATCGGGAAAAGTCCGCGAGGTATTTGACTTGGGCGACCAATTGCTGATATGCGCCACAGACCGCATTTCCGCGTTCGACTATATTCTGCCGACGCTTATTCCCAAGAAAGGCGAAATCCTTACCCAATTGTCCATATTCTGGTTCCAGGCAACAAACCATATTATCGAAAACCACTTTATCACCGATGATGTCAACAAGTATCCCCCGGCCGTCCTGGATTATAAAGAAACCCTGCAAGGCCGTTCGATGCTCGTGAACAAAGCAGAATTGATCGAAGTCGAATGTGTTGCGCGCGGGTATATTGCCGGTTCAGCGTGGAATGAATACGAGAAGACCGGCATAGTAGGTGACGTAGCGTGCAGCAATCTAAAGAAAGGTGACAAATTCCCGATACCACTTTTCACACCTGCCACCAAATCGTTTTCAGGACACGATGTCAATATCAGCTTCGAAGAAATGAAGAAAACGGTACCAGCAAGAGACGCTGAATACATCAAGCACAAAACGATCGAAATCTATAACTTCACCCATGATTACGCGCTTGAACGGGGCATCGTGATCGCAGACACAAAGTTTGAGTTCGGAAGGTTGAACGACAAGATTATACTCATCGATGAGATATTTACGCCTGATTCAAGTCGCTTCTGGGACAAGGAGCTGTACGACAAAGAACGTTCCCTCATTGCCTTTGATAAGCAGTTCGTACGCGATTATCTGCTCAGCACTGATTGGAACAGGAATTCAGAACCGCCCGAGTTGCCGCTCGACATCGTCGAGAAAACGGTTGAGCGTTACAAAGAAGCGCTGAAAAGACTGACTCGATAAGACGACAATATCCTCTTTCGGATTTCTTACCGAGCCCGAACCGTTGCCAGCCCGATCCCAACCAAGCAATTCATCAAGGCAAAAACAAAGAGCGTAAATACAATTCCCAGTATCGGTATCAGAAGCATTGCTGTGACGAGTGCGCCGATACTTGACCCGATCAGGTCGACACCGTAGACAAAACCAGGCCGTTTACTTTCCAACGCCGCGATACTCAGAGGAAAGTGCATTCCGCCTATCAAACCGCCCGCAAACACCAAGAATGCAACGATCAGATTAATGCAGGGTAGCTGGAAAAGGGCGACAGCGATAATTACGGCGAAATACACACTCAACACAAATTCTATTCTCAACAGGTTACCGACCGGTCTACTTCTCAACCCCGGAACTCTCAAGTAGATCAATGTACCAGCCGCCAGCCCCAGCATGTAAAAGGCGATGATCGCACCGATCCAGCCGTAGACATACCCATAGAACACCTGGAAGAGCACGATCAGAATCACTTCGGCCGATATTTCGCTCGCACCCACGGCGAGCACCGAGACATAAATAATGGATCTTCGTCTGTAGAAGAAGAATACAAGCAGGAGCGACAAGAGGAAGAACACTGCAGGTATATTGAACAAGCCAACGAATACCTTTCTCGTGGAACCGGACAGAATACCGCCCCAGAGGATCGAGGAGAAGTAATAACACACCGGCTTGAGGTCGCTGTTATAGTAACCCTTGGATCCGGCAATGCGTTCCCTTATGTAGCCGAGTTTTTCTGCTGACAGGTCATATCTGAAGTAATATTCATTGACGTAGGTCAAAGCGAGGCCCCTTCTTTTGATCCTGGCGCTCAGGGTATCGACGATACCGTCCGTGGCCAAAGCACCATTGCTGGCAATGAACGTAATCTTCGACGCAGGCAGAACAATGATATTGCCGAAAACCGTATTCAACGTATTGTATGTCGTCCTCAATAATTCACCGTATACAGGGCTAATGATGTCTGGTGGTGCTGTTATGCGCACCGACAACAGACCTCCAGGGCTGAGAGTTCTGTTTGCCTCGCCGAAGAATTCCTTTGTGTAGAAACGGTTTATCTGGGCGTTCACCGGATCGGGTAGATTAACTATGACAACATCGTATTTCACATCTGCATGTTTCACATGGTACCTCGCATCGCCGAAGATGACGGTGAGTTTCTCGCTGCGGCTCAAACTTTCGCCAAGATATCTCTGACCAATTTCAAATAGCATCGGATCCAGCTCGACGTAAGTAATGTTCTGCACACTCGGATGCTTGAGGACCTCGGTAATACTACTGCCGATGCCTCCTCCAACGAGCAAGACATTCTTCGGCTCCGGGTGGAGCAAGAGCGCATAGTGGACGGCTTCTTCACTCGAATAAGGATCAGGGTATGAAAAATCATAGAGGCCATTTGTATAGAAATTATACTGTTCACCGGATTTCGTAACCGCAATCACACCATATCTTGATTCGTTCAGACCGATGAGATCAACGCTACCCATTTGCACTTTCCTGAAATGCATCTCAACCGAGTCAATCCAAAGGAACAATACGGCAAGCAGCAAAGGCATCCAGAGCACCTTCCTCATCTGCAGGAAGTAAAGCGTGATCAACAACAGGATGATGCCGGACAATAGCATAATGCCAAAAGGAGGTAGGATTGTCACAAAGAGAAATGAGAAAAGGATACCGCCGGCGAATGCACCAATACCCTCGAGGAAATACACTCTCTCAGGTTGGAGGATCCGTGATGCGCTCGGGAATAGCGCACCTATAACCATACATACGGGCGCCACGGTAATAACCGATATTACAATTATTCTGTTCAGATCAATGACTTCACCAAGCGGCAGGCTGAATATCCGCGGGGCAATTCTGATGAAGCACAGTGAAAAGAACTGGAGGAGGCAAAGAATAAATAGTAATATCGCATATACCCTGGCCGGATTAGTCCGTAAGCGGATGCTGGAGAAAACAATGCTGCCGATACCGCCCCAGATCAGCCAGAAACACAAAAGGATTCCAGAGACAAGTTCATTGCCGCTGAAAAGCGCGAGTGCCTCGCGTATGATAAGGGTCTGCGCCACAACCGCTGCGAATCCCGAAACAAACACAACCAGATCTTTCCGCCGCATATATTGAGTTTAGGCAAAAAGGCAGGAAAATCAACCGGATGATTATGTGCCTCAATCTCTGTCGTGTGGACTTGACTTGCTCATATTTATGACTAATATTAGTACAAAAGGAGTACTCTATGTCCGGACATTCGAAATGGTCCAAAATCAAGAGGAAAAAAGGTAGCGCTGATGCAGCACGCGGCAGACTCTTCTCAAAACTTATTAAGGCAATCACGATCGCTGCAAGACACGGCGGTGGAGATCCCGATTCCAATGCAAGACTTCGCACGGCAGTCGACGAGGCTAAATCGAACAACATGCCGTGGGATAACATAGAACGCGCCATCAAGAGAGGAACTGGCGAAATTGATGGTCAGGCGCTCGAAGAAGTCACCTATGAAGCTTACGGACCGGGTGGTGTGGCGATCCTCATTGAGATCGTGACCGATAACCGTAACCGGGCGACATCCGAAATCCGCCATGTACTCTCACGGTTAAATGGCTCGCTCGGCACAAGCGGGTCAGTTGCTTGGCAGTTCAGCGCCCAGGGTATGATATCAGTAGATGCCAAAAAATACGACGAAGATACGATAATCGCCTATGCACTGGAGGGAGGCGCAACCGATGTCAAGACTGAAGATGAAACCTATCTGATAGTAACAGCTCCCGATACTTTTTCCAAGGTGAAAGAAATCCTGCAGAATAATAAGATCGAGATCTTAACTGGTGAAGTCACAAAAGTCCCGCAGAATACTGTCCCGCTCACAGACAAGGAGGCGGAAAAAATGCTGAAACTCTACGAAGCCCTCGATGCTCTGGATGATGTGCAGCAAGTCTACGCAAATTTTGACATCTCCGATGAAGTAATGGAAAAAATCTCCTCGGAAGCAGGTTGAAGCTTATCGGCATTGACCCGGGGATCAACGCTACCGGCTATAGCATAATAGACGACAAGAACTGTATAACGGCTGGTACGATTCGAACAAAACAAACCAATACCTACAAGAAAATAAGTGAAATATGCATACGCGTGGAAAGTCTGGTGAACGAACACAATCCAGATTATGTAGCTCTTGAAAAGGTTTTCCATCACAAGAACGTGCAAAGTCTCATACGCTCATCCGAGTTAAGAGGAGCGATCATAATGACGATATTGTCATGCGGAAGGGATGTCGTCGAATACACACCGGCGCAGATAAAATTGACGACAACCGGCAATGGGCGGGCGTCAAAAATGCAGGTCAGATATTTCATTGAGAAAGCGATCATGAAAGACCACAAGCGACTTTCGAGTCATGCGATAGACGCGGTCGCCATCGCGTATACAGCAACCCGTAAGATACGCCATGATCTCAGGCACCGTCAACAGGGGTAACAATCTCCATGATCGGTAGAATAAGAGGCAAGGTCATCGAAAAAAATCCTCCCTACTTCACCGTAGACGTATCCGGGATTGGTTTTATCGTACAAGGACCGTTTTCTATTTTTGACAAGATAATCGAGAACGAAGAAATTAATATTTACACAAAATGTCTTTTCAAAGAGGAAGAAGCATTTGTCTATGGTTTTCTCACTAAAGACCAGCTCGACATCTTTAACACACTGACCTCGGTGCCAGGATTGGGACCAAAATGTGCACTGAACCTGCTTTCCAAATTCACACCCGAGGAAATCACTCAGGCGATAGAGACCGAATCACTGGAAATGCTATCATCGGTTCCGAAGATCGGCAAGAAGCTGGCAAGCAAGATAATCCTTGAGCTGAAGGGTAAGATCACGCTGACTTCGAAACCAACTCAGTTTGACCAGGCCGTCAATGCCCTTTGTTCCCTTGGTCTCACGCGCATGGAAGCTGTACAAAGGGTAAAAGACCTGCCTAACGACCTGAGCCTCGAGGAACTGGTCAAGCGTGCATTGAGGACATGATATGCCGAAAATGACCACCAATCGATTATTGGAAGGCGAAGAAGTCTATGAGATAGCCTTAAGGCCCAAACGCATCAGTGAGTTCGTCGGACAGAAATCCATCATCGACAATCTGAAGGTATTCATCCAGGCCGCAAAGAAACGACGTGAACCTCTTGAACATATCTTGCTCTTCGGGCCGCCCGGTTTGGGGAAAACGACGCTGGCGCATATCATCGCGCGTGAAATGGATGCGAATATATATCCGACCTCCGGACCGATAATGGAGCGTCCCTTTGACCTTGCCGGTGTATTGAGCAATCTCAATGATACCGATGTCCTTTTTATCGACGAGGTGCATCGTATCAACAAAGCGGTAGAAGAATACTTGTATCCGGCCCTGGAGAGCTTCTGTCTCGATGTGATGCAGGACAAGGGTATCGGCGCTCAGGTGTTGCGGCTGAAACTCAACCGCTTCACTCTCATCGGTGCCACCACCCGATCGGGTCTCCTTACTTCGCCCTTGCGTTCAAGGTTCGGTATTACATTCCGTCTCGACTATTACCCGGCTGAGGATTTACGGCATATCGTGCTTCGCTCGGCACAACTTCTCGCGGTCAAGATCAAAGACAATGCCGCCATGGAAATAGCGGGCCGCTCTAGGGGCACCCCGCGCATCGCAAACCGTCTTCTGCGCAGGATCAGGGACTTTGCTCAGGTCGAAGGCAAGGAAGAGATCGACCTTCAGATCTGCGAATATGCACTGGAAAAGCTCGAAGTGGATAAACGGGGGCTCGATGAAATGGATAAAAAAATAATCCGGACGATAATTGAAAAATTCCAGGGCGGGCCGGTTGGTATCAGCAGTCTTTCCGTAGCTGTGGGCGAAGACTCCCAGACGATCGAAGAAGTCTTCGAACCTTTTCTTATAATGGAGGGGTTCATAAAGAGAACTTCAAGGGGACGCGAGGCAACCCAGCTCGCATACGAGCACTTCAACATAAAGCAGAACCACGGGTCACTCTTCAAATAGACGGTTACGGCATACGGTTTCGTACTTCGGTATCGAATCGTCGTTTGCCACCGACCAACGTGAAATGCTTCATTCCCGCTTGACTGAAACAATCAATCCGAATATAATCAGCCATGATTAAGAAGTTGTCGATGGTTGCTACCATGTTCCTCCTCGCTGCGAATATTGCATCGGCTAATCACACGCGTATGTCTGCGTTGATGGCCGGGGACTATATTGACGACATCATCCACATAGACCTGTATCCGCATCGTCTGCTTGCATACGCTAACAATCTCTATCTCGACATCGGACCAGATAATAGAGATTTCGGTGCTTTTGTCACGCCGAACGAGAAATACGGAGCCCTGGGTCTCTGGCAGAATCCGGTCGCGGAAAACGGTTTCAATATAGGCTATGCGGTCAGCCTGTACAAATTCGACCTCGGCTTCTCTTTTTCTCCGAACAAAGATAATCTCAGGCTGGGATTCGGCATCGGTCGTGATCTTTTCGACCAGAGCATCGAAGTTTCATTTCTAACTCTTGAGGGGACAGCCGAAGACCGGCACACCTTCCGCGTCCGCTATTCACGGCGCATGGGTGATTTCAATATCATACCAAGATATACGCTGGATTACGTGTCGGATCCACTGGATTACAAGAAACACAGGCTCGGCATAATGTTTCAACGGATGATCCTTAATGAAGGCTTTGTCTATGTGGGTGCCGAGTACGACTTTACGCGCGGCGATCTCGAAATCGACTCCACACATGTTCATGCCGGCGTCGAATTGAGACTGAATCGATATCTGGTACTCAGATGCGGCGTCGCCGAGCATTTCGAAGACGGTTTCGAAAATGGCACCTGGTACATCGAGCCGGGCATCGGTCTGCGGATACGCGATTTCAGTATCGACTTTCATCTTAACGAAGAAAGGCTCTTTGACAAAGAACAGACTTTTTTCAAATCCTTTGGATTGGATTTTTTCTTCGGGAGATTTTAACGGAGCATGTTACGACGGTCGGTTGCAAAAAATGATAAGATGTCGTAGTCGCGCGTCGTTGATAGCATCCGTTATGTTCCTGATGTATCATAGCCTGTTTTGATCATTGTGGCTTTGAAATTCGGGTTTGTTTAGTATTTCGATATTCGAATTTCGGATTTGATTCTGGCTATCGGTCATCGTAAACGGTCAGCCATTACGAATCGTACGGGGGTGTAGCTCAGGTGGGAGAGCGGTGCGTTTGCAACGCACAGGCCAGCGGTTCGAGTCCGCTCACCTCCATTTTCTTTCAGAAAATAGATTTAGAAGGATGTAGCCAGATACAAACAGATAGTGACCCGTTCATGCAGTGCACGTGTCTTCAAATTTCCAGATATGAAATTCGAATTTCTAAACAATTTCAAAATGTGAAAAATGAGACCGTCGGTTAGAGTCTTTTGAATACTCTCAGGAAATTGCCGGAGAAGATCTGCTGTATGTCTTTCTTCTTGTATCCTTTTGCCAGAAGCGCTTTTTCAATGCGTCTTATGCTTCCGGGTCCGGGGATCACCGGATCATTGATACCATCAAAATCGCTGCCTATGGCAGCATATTTGACTCCGTATTTTTCACACAGATAGTCGAGATGATCGACAATACCGAATTTACCCAAATGGTATTTGGAGAAATTCACCCCGACGACACCCCCGCATTCACATATAGCCTTTATGGCCGGGTCTGCAATGTTCCGCAGAAAAGAAGAGTTCAACGCCCTCACACAGGAATGAGATGCGATTACCAAGTTTTCACATATTTCACAGACGTCGAGCACGGTGCGCGTGGAAGCATGGGACATATCCAGGATCACATTGTACTTGCGCAAGTTCTTGATGTATGCGCGACCTTTCTTTGTCAGTCCTTTCCTGTCATACTCCAGCGCGGAATGAGCTAACCCGTTTGAATTATTCCAGGTCAATGTAAAAACCCTTACCCCTAATCCATAAAGCGCTTCCACCTGTTGGAAAATATTGTCGTAGATATGACCTCCCTCGACACCCAAAAGGATATTCGCTCGATGCGAGGACATTTCACTGTATGTTCTTACAGGATGCAGCTTTTTCCTACCCTTCAAATAATCAACCGTTGAGGCGAGCATGTTGACCGCTTCTATGAATGGATATTTCGACTTCGGGTACACAAAATGCGCGAATACTGCACCGGCATAACCTTGTTCATAGAGCCGCGAAGGCTTAATATGACGGGTTTTCTTATTTGTCAGATGATACGGCGTATCACAATGTAAATCAAAAACCGCTGATGGACTGAGCTTCATTTCCCTGCCTTCTCCTTGACCAGCATGTCAAATACCGTACCGTCGGGTTTTATTACCTGCAACGTCATTCTTATCCCGTGTATCTGAACCAAACAAAAATGATATGCTGCTTCGCCACACGCAAGCCAATCACGATCTTCGACGTCATAAAGGACAGCGCTGCCGCCGCCGCTGATCACATATATCACTCCATTGATCTCCTCAGTACGTTGATAATTGTGGTCGTGCCCGGCAAACGCAATATCCACATCATATTGTTCAAACAATGAAGACCATGCCTCCCGGATATGAGTGCGATCGCCGTACCTGCCTGCTGAGTATGCAGGGCGGTGAAAAACGACAAAGAGCCAATCAGTAGTTTCGTCTTCGCGAACCGCTGCGAGACGGCAGGCCAGCCATTCCTTCTGGAAACCATCGATATCGCTCTCTGAATTCAGGATAATGAACATGACATTACCGTATCTGACCGAATAGAAGAATTCAGAGTCGGGCAAGGCGAAAAGTGTATCATAGGGCCAGTAGGGTTTCTCATGATTACCCAGTGCCGGAATCAAGAGAGTATGCTGCAGGAGTGTATCTTCGACGTTGAAAAATGTGCGCCAGTTATTTGTGTCATCACCGTCAAGGACGAGATCACCGGTATGTACAAGAAAATCGATGTCGCGAGTAGCAATCCGGTCAATCACTGATTGATGAACTATCGAATCACCGCGCGTATCTCCGAATACGACAAAAGACACGGTGTCGGTATATTCGGGAAACGTTGCGAACTTCTTGATGTCATGATTCGGGAGGACCCGGTAAAAGTATTCGGTGCCGGCATCAAGACCGTCGAGAAGGACGTGATGATGATAACGAACTCCGTCGATTCTCACAGTATCCTCCAAAGCTGCAGTCAATCCGAATGCCACAATCGTGGATTCATAACTTTCCGTGTTCCAGTTGATGAATACCGAATTAGTTGGCGCTGCAGTCGGCGTCAAATAGGGTTTGCTATCGAACGGCTCAAAACCCCAGCCGTAAGAAAGAAATGCATATAATGCAAGTAATAATATTTGTCTCATGAAATCCATTATAGTGATATTTCCAGGAGCGTCAACGGAATCCTTTGCTCGCATTTTGTATGCTGAACTACAATCGCAACGGTGTTACGCTGTTAGTAGTCGGTTAAGTGTTGAGTCAGTCCGGTCTTCAACAGACGATTATCCCGTAGAGTACGACCAGTAGGACGAATGTCGCTATGATCCCAACTCCCACGAAGCGGAAAGGTTTTGGGTACTTCTTCTTCGGGATCAGGCGTCTTACTTTAACTTCCTGTTTTTTCTTTCTGAAATCTAACCCCATTACTTCATGTCTCCTCTTTCAGGAAGGCCCATATTGCCTCGAGCAGGTCCTCCTGTGTTCTTTCGATCTGCTTGCGAGGACACGCGAAATTGTTGAACATGATGGAAAAACAGTAGTACCGTTCATCAATGTTCAGATAACCAGATAGGCATGATACGGCATGCAATGTGCCTGTCTTCGCCCGAAGGAAACCTTTCAATCCATTGAACCGTCCTATCAAGGTGCCTTCTCCAGGACCGGGGAGCAAGTTATAGAAAGTATCGAACAGATCCGAATGGTACATGCGCCGCAATACAAGCGCAATATCGTATGGTGATATGAGGTTATGGCGGGAAAGGCCAGAACCGTCATACCATGCAACAAGACTCGTGTCCACACCGCATCGCCTCAGAAACTCCTTCAAGATTGACACCCCACCCAGAAAACTACCGTCCCGACGGTAGTGTGAACCCAACGTCTTGAGTATCGCCTCCCCAAACAGATTAACGCTCTCCGAATTCAGCTCCTTGATTATCTCTAACATGGGTGGGGACAATACCGAATCAATCACATTGTATGTGGCAACCATTCCGTGACTACTCGCTTCAGTACCCTCTATGCACCTGCCGCTGATACGTATGTTCGACGCAACCAGCCTTTCCTTCAGAAATTCGCCGAAGTACAATGTCGGATTCTTCACCGAGACTTCAATGTCACGCTTGTTCCGGAAACCAATACCGCCGTCAACGTAAATAATGTTCGCCTCGGGCCTTCGGAATATGATAATACTGTCATCACCCATCTTTGTGACCATATTGTTCACCAATTTGACGTACCGCGTGGTTGGCTCGATGGTTACATTTGCGGGCTGTCCTGGTCCTGTCGATTCAATATGGATATTTACCACATTGCGGTTGAGCGAAAGCGCGGAGACTTCGGCTGCATAGCGCGCATCGAGATAGTGCCAGGCCCAACCGACAGGTAATCTCTCATCTGTGAAATATGAATCATCCAGTATGATATTACCCTCTATTTCCGTGATGCCCCGATTCTTTAAAGCATTGACGAATTGTTCGAGATTTTCGAGAGAGAAATTCGGATCGCCGCCGCCGGAGACAAAAACATTGCCCAGCAATTTACTGCCCCGGACGTGGCCGTCTGTGCCGATACGGGTTTTGAACCGAAAATCCTGGCCCAGAAACATAAGGGCAGCTGCACTAGTAACGATCTTTGCGTTGGAAGCCGGCACGAGAAGTTTCTGAGAATTGTTTGCATAGATAACACTATCTCTTTCCAGATCAAGAACGATCATTCCTACATGAGCATGATCTAACCATTGTTGATTCAGAATGCTATCGAAAGCAAGCGACGAAAGTAGAATAAGTAGCATGCTAGCCATGAATATGCGATATCAATACCATTTCCGCATAAGTGTCATCATCAAACACTATTTGGATTATTCGTTGCATTATTTTTTTGCCGTGTCTGATTGTGGCGTGAAAAGACCGGCTTTCTTTACTTTGCAGGCACAACGTTTCAGATTCAAATTTGTGCCGCATTCCGGACATAATCCGAGACAAGCCTCCCTGCATACAGGAGTAATCGGTTGCGAAAGCAAAATCGCCTCTCTGATGCCCACACTCAAATCGATATGCGGTCCTCGATAATATACCCTATCTGCGTCATGTGGGGTCAGTTCAACATTCTCTATGTGCACGTAGGGATCATCGCCTTCAACGTAATCAAGATGCAGTGTAAAATCGAAATCGTTAGAGAATCCAGTTAAACAGCGCATACATACGTACTCTCCATGAAAGACAACGTGAAAATCTGCGTTGATGCCAATCGCGGATTTTTGCAGCGTTACTGTAGCCTGAATGTTGCTGATGTTCATCGACCGGTTGCCCTTGATGTCGAGCTCCTCAGGGTCGAGGTCATGTAATTCATAGAAACTCTCTCGGTCGAGGTCTTTTGTTTTAATGAGGAATTTTGATCTGTCTATGTCTTCAACTCCTTTTTACGGGCTGCTGGGAACAGAACGTTATTAAGTATCAACCGGTACCCGGGTGAATTTCTATGCAAGCCGAGATCGGTCGGTGGATCTCCTACAAAGTGTTGATAGTCCTCGGGATCATGACCGGCTAAATATGTGAAAGTGCCTTTTCCGTAGTCACCGTGCAGATATTTGACTTCCTCCGTGCCAACAACTTCGCCAAGGTTCAGCACGGCGACCTTTATTGTGCTCCTCCTGAATCCCGAGCACTGACCCAGGAACTCTTTGACGAGCGCAGTATGGTTCTGCACCAGCATACTCGGCACTGGATCGAACTTTGCGGAAAATTCGAATAAGGATACGTAAGTATTGGGTCCTCTACGGCTCGATTCCTGCATTACATCGATCGTCGAGTGCTCATAAACCAACGGGTCGAGCACAACCTGAAATTTCTCGAAAGCCAGGCAAAGAGAAAAATCGAGCTTCTTATTAGCCTGTTGATCGAATGGATCACCATCATAAATACCGTGACATATATCCGTTTCTGCTGCGGCCAACGCTATCTCGTAAGTGTCGCAAGCCGAGCACATGGAGAAAACAAAACCACCCTCTGATATATATGCTTTAATGGCGAGCGCTACGGCAAGTTTCATCCTGGAGACTTTGGCAAATCCAAGACGGTGACATATTTCTTCGTTCATGCGTACCTCAGCCTGGTACCATTCGGTCTGACGCTGGCTGCCATAGAACTTACCGTACTGGCCGGTAAAATCCTCATGATGCAAGTGAAGCCAATCATACTTCGGGAGCACTCCATTGAGAACATCATCATCCCACACTTGTTCATAAGGTATTCCCGCGTATTCCAGAGCCAGTGTAACCGCATCGTCCCATGGCTCGAAGTTTTCGGGTATATAAACGGCTATCCTGGGCGCCTTTTCCAGAAGCACGGTCTCCATGTTATTTTCTTCGATGGTCTGATAGATCTCCAGCACATCAGATGCCGACACATGCTCCCAACGTACACTGTTGACCGCACAATCTTTTTCTATGTTCCTGTCGTATTCCATCATGAATGAACCGCCCCTGAAATTAAGCAACCATTCAACATCAAGCCCTTTGCTTATGGCGCGGTAGGCAACTCCATATGCACGTAAATGGTCGGATTGCGATAGATCCATTGGAACCAGCAATTTGTCTGCCTGGAGCGCAGCAAAGATTGTGAATAGTAGAAGACCCCTAAGCATGAACAACTTACTCCTCGTTCTCCTTTATTATAGTCATGATTTCCTTTGGATCCTTGGCATTCCGAAGCATCTCCCTCACCGGATGCTTGCGCAGCAATCTTGAAAGTTTCGCCAAGGCCATGATGTACTCTGATTTCTGGCTCTCAGGCGAAGCAATAAGGAAGATAATATAGGAAGGCTTGCCATCGATAGAGGAAAAATCTATTCCTTTGGGCGACCTGGCAAAGGCTAGAAGCAGATCCTTGACCGCATTCGTTCTTGCATGGGGTATCGCAATACCATCACCTATACCCGTAGATTCGAGGTTTTCCCTTTTTGCCAATGCCTTTATGAATTCCTTACCGTCACTCACCAGCTTACTTTTCACCATATGCGCCACCAATTCATCTATGGCAGCAAGCTTTTCTTTGGCCTTTATCTCCATCATTATTGCCTCTGGTTTGAGATACTCAGAGATTTTTAGTTGCATCAAACCTCCTCTGATTCAATTGCGTTCACCAACACTAAGTAGAGAAACGTGACGCAAAATATCCTAATCATCATAACCCAATCACCGGTATCGTAGATGATACGAATATCTTCTTCGATTCATCTTTCCGCTTGATCAGCAATGCATCAATCTGATAAGTATCAACGTATCGCTTAGTTATGTCAAGCAGACTTCCCTCTTCAAGATGCAATGAAGTCCACACCCCGTTTTCGACCGCCTCATCTTCCACCAGGTACAGTAATTGCCATCCATTCTCTTCGGTCTTGTCGTAAACGACCTTGACCTTTTGATGAGTTAGACTCGCCAGCCGGGATATTCTGTTGGGTTCGATTACGAATAATACGAATAATTTACCGCTCAGATTTTTACACAACTGAACAGCTGCTGATAGAATCGTCTGATCCGTATCACCAGTCAACATTAACAGAAATTTCTTGAATTCCATCTTTTATAGTATATAGCGGGAAACATCTACGTTACGGACTATCTCACCTAATTTCTCATCTACATACACCCTGGTGATCTTTGCTTTCTTGGCTGTTGCAGGCGCATTATACAGAAGGTCTTCAAGAAGTTTGGTCATGACAGTATGTAGACGGCGCGCGCCAATATTCTCCGTAGTCTCATTCACCTTACTGGCGATTTGTGCAATTGTATCGATAGCATCCTCCGAGAATTCCAATTCCACACCATCGCTTGCCAGCAGCGCAATATACTGCTTGATAAGTGAGTTCTCGGGTTCGACAAGAATGCGCCGGAAATCATCCTCAGACAGCGCCGAAAGCTCAACCCGTATGGGAAATCTTCCCTGCAATTCAGGTATCAAATCGGAAGGCTTCTTATTATGAAATGCTCCTGCAGCTATGAATAGTACATGGTTCGTCTTGATCATCCCATACTTGGTCATGACATTCGAACCCTCAACGATTGGCAGCAGATCTCGCTGTACCCCTTCCCTGGAAACATCCGGACCTGCAGTCGTGCCTCCACCAGCGATCTTGTCGATCTCGTCAACAAAGATGATCCCAGAGTTCTCGGCTCTTAGTCTGGCCTCGTTTATCACTTCATCCATATCGATCAACTTCTCTGCTTCTTCACTCTGCAGGTACTTGATCGCCTCACTGACCGGCATTTTCCTCTTCTTTTTCCGCTTCGGCAACCTGCTACCGAACGCCTCTTCAACAGCCATCCCCAGTTCCTCGATACCGCCCTGACCGAAAATCTCTATGATCGGAGCAAATCCCTGCCGTGAAACTTCTATTTCGACGACACGCTCGTCGAGCTTACCGGCATGCAACATCGCACGCATCTTTTCCCTCGTATCAAGGGTCTTTTCGGGCACAGTGACAACCTTATTTGGGTCGGGTCGCGGCAGCGGGGGTATCAGGATATCAAGAACCCTTTCCTCGGCATAGAGTTTTGCCTTATCCTGAACCGACTCCGTCTTCTCCTGCCGCACTATGTTAACTGATATTTCGACAAGATCGCGGACCATTGACTCAACATCACGACCCACATAGCCGACCTCCGTAAAACGCGATGCCTCGACCTTGATAAAAGGCGCGCGTGCCAGCCCGGCTAATCTGCGTGCTATCTCTGTCTTACCTACTCCGGTCGGACCTATGAGTATTATGTTGTTGGGATAAATCTCTTCTTTTATCTTCCCTTCTACTCGTTGACGCCGCCACCTATTTCTCAGGGCAATAGCCACCGCCTTTTTAGCTTCGGATTGACCGATGATGTAGTTGTCCAGTCGGGCGACTATTTCTTCGGGAGTAGGAAAGGCATCATATTTTACTGATATCATCGAAGCCCTTTCCTCCATCAAGGTTAATTATATTGAATATCGCAAAACTGTCAAGATTGGGACAGAGAAGAAATCACGGTGCGATTGTTGACAAATGATGAGATTTTGCATACAATTTTGACATGGAACGGGGATTAAGAAAACTATTACTGTTGCTGCTTTTACTGCAAATGCTCCATGCGATCGACCCAGACGGTGTTTTTCACGACCGCAGTGACCTTTTCTATGTCAATCCACAGGCTGGCGACATCCGACTCAGGGTAACCAGAGGCGCTGTAGAAAGAGTATCTCTTCTTATAGGAGCACAATCTGTTGAGATGAATCTAGCATATCAAGACAAAGAATTTGATTATTATGCGGTTCAGTTGAATGCGTTCGGTTCGACCCTGTCGTACAAGTTCCTCCTCAGAAGCGGCAGTGATTCACTGATGCTCCCGTCCGATGGTTCAATCCGTCCATCTCCAGACGCTTTGTTGACACCGAGTTGGGCCGCCGGAAAGATATACTATTCAATAAATGTAGATGGCTTTCACAATGGTGACCCGCGGAACGATCCCGGTGAGAAAGCCGATTGGGGTACGAAACCCACAGAATGGTCATCCTACGGTGGAGATCTGAAAGGCATCGTTCAGAGAATCGATTACATAAATTCCTTAGGGCCGGACATCATCCTGCTTTCACCTCTGTTCACGGCAGCATCAAATCATAAACTGAATCCTCGCGACTACGCAACCATAGACCCGGCATATGGTGATACAATTGATCTCAAGAACCTCATCGATGCGATTCACGGTATCGGGAAGAAGGTTATTCTTAGTATCGTCTTCACCCATACCGGTAATGACTTCCCTGCCTTCACTGACATCGTTACGAAGGGGAGTGCGTCACGATATGCGGATTGGTATAGAATTCAAACCATGCCGTCAGCTCCGGGTGGTATCAAATACCGTTCATGGCGCGCCGACCCACGCTTCCCATTGTTGAATTTGAGAAATCGACAGCTGCAAAGTTATCTCATTGGCTTCATTGATTATTGGACACATTTCGGATGCGATGGATTCTATATAGGCGAAACAGAGATCGACGAGGGCTTCGCGGGCAGGTTATATGCGCAGATAAAGGAAAAGCATCCCGACTTGTTGATCATATACGGTGATCCCCGCGCCGGGAGTGCGTACGTCGCGGACGGCCATTACGACCGTGGTCTTAGCCAAGTTCTGGTTGACTACTTTGTTAATGATACGATCACTACTGCCGAATTCGATAGCATCATACATCAAATGTTATTCTTCAATCCGACCCAAATTAACCGTAACAGCATCATTGGGATTGTTAGCTACACCAAACGGATCCGGGAAGTTGCTGACAATGCGCTACTCGAACTAATGTATGCTTTTGTCTTTACGTTTTGTGGTTCCCCGCTTATCCTCTACGGCGACGAATTCGGCATGAACGAATGCGCGCCCCTTAACTGGGGCAGTTTCCCCTGGAGTGCAGACCGTCAGGATCGTCACCTCTTTGGCAAAATACAGCATTTCATCAGAATGCGCAGGGAAAATATTGAGCTGAGTAGCCGAAATTTCTTCACTCTGTATATAGACGATGTGAGCAAGGTCTATGCCTATGATCGGGGCGGATTGATCGTTGTCTTGAATTGTGGTTCTGCGCAATCATTTGTTGAACTCCCGGCATGGGATGGAACATATGTAGAGTTGCCGGGTGGCGCCAAATTGACCGCATATTCCCAAACCCTCAAGCTCTCCGTCGAGCCAATGTCTTATCGCATACTGAAGCGTGAGATTTAGACTCTTCACGACATTTAGCCCAAAAGGTGACCAACCAGAAGCAATCAGCCAGCTGACCGATGGCATCAACAAAAACCGAAAATATCAGACCCTGCTGGGCGTAACCGGTTCGGGCAAGACTTTCACGATAGCCAATGTGATAGAACAAATCCAGAGGCCGACGCTGGTGATCTCTCATAACAAAACACTTGCGGCACAGCTTTATGGCGAGTTTAAATCTTTTTTCCCGGAAAATGCAGTCGAGTATTTCATATCTTATTATGACTACTATCAGCCAGAGGCATACGTTCCAGCGAGTGATATGTATATTGAGAAAGATGCTTCAATAAATGAGGAAATCGAACGCCTCCGACTGCGGGCAACATCGTCTCTGCTGACCAGACGTGATGTGATAATCGTTGCATCGGTATCGTGTATCTACAATATCGGTTCACCCGACGAAGTTAAAGAACTCGTGCTAATGATCGATAAGGGAAAAAGAAAAGAAAGAGACGAAATACTGAACATATTAGTGTCAATCCAGTACCGGAGAAATGATGTCGACTTTGCACGCGGTACCTTCCGTGTCCGTGGCGATACGATCGATATTCATCCCGCAGATGAAGAATACGGAGTAAGAATACAAAGCGTGGATGAAGTCGTTGATAGAATCCAAATATTTGACCCCTTAACAGGACATGTCACGGACGATCTTGAGAATATCGTCATATTCCCTGCAAAGCATTTCATCACAACACAGCCACGGATCGAGGAAGCATTAACAAATATCAGAACCGAACTCGAAGAGAGACTTGATAAGTTCAAGAAAGAAAACAAGCTGCTCGAGGCACAGCGCTTGCAGCAACGAACGAATTTCGATATCGAAATGCTCCTCGAACTTGGCTATTGCCCAGGAATCGAGAATTACTCAATGCATTTATCCGGTCGTCGGCCTGGGGAGAGACCTTTTTGTTTGATCGATTACTTCCCTGATGATTTCCTTGTCGTGATCGACGAATCGCATGTCACCATACCACAGATAAACGGAATGTACGAAGGCGATCACTCCCGCAAACTCACTCTGGTCGAACACGGGTTCAGACTGCCATCAGCACTAGAAAATCGACCGCTGAGATTCGATGAATTTGAATCTCTGATCAATCAGGCGATCTGCATATCGGCTACACCCGCAGATTGGGAAATCGCGAAGTCAGGTCATCAGGTCATCGAACAGATCGTTCGTCCAACGGGAATAATAGATCCGGTTGTCAGTGTCAAGCCAGCCAGCAATCAGGTAGATGATTTGCTGAATCAAATCAAAAAGAGAGTAGCACACAAGGAGCGTGTACTGGTGACAACTCTCACAAAAAGAATGGCTGAGGATCTCACCGAGTATTTGCATGAACTGGGACTGCGGGTGCGATACATGCATTCTGAAATAGGCGCCCTGCAGCGCGTAGAAATATTGCGGGGCCTCAGACTGGGCGAGTTCGATATCCTCGTCGGCATAAACCTGCTCAGGGAAGGACTGGATCTGCCTGAAGTCGCACTCGTTGCGATACTTGACGCGGATCGGGAAGGTTTCCTCCGCAGCGAACGGTCATTGATACAAACCGCCGGCCGCGCGGCACGTAACGTGCGCAGCGAGGTCATTATGTATGCCGATGAAATAACCGGGTCGATGCGAAATGCAATAAGGGAGATGGAAAGACGGCGGAGAAAACAAGTCAGATACAATGAGGAACATAACATTACACCCAGAAGTATTGTGAAAAGCCATGATGAAATATTGAGAGCGACCTCGGTGGCTGACCGCATTAGCCAGGAAAAGCGCAGAGAGGAAGGCGGTATGGAAGAACTAGGCCGTCTCTACAAGGACATGGAAGAAGCCGCGTCGCTTCTTGAGTTCGAGCAAGCCGCAGAAATACGAGATAAAATAAAAGCGATAAAGCGTAAAATGGAGATATATGAAAAGAAAAGACGGCAAAACAAGACAGATAGATAGAGAGGCAAAGCAATTTCAGACCATTGTCAAGAGAGCATTGAGAGAGGACATCGGTCGCGGTGATATCACAACGGATGCCATTATCCCGGAAACCGACCGGGCATTGGGTATCATTTTTGCCAAAGAAGAAGGAATACTATGTGGAGTCGACATCGCTCGAACCGTCTTCGAGCAGATCGACAACACGATCGATTTCCAGAAACAGCTGAATGACGGCAGCCAGCTCTCGCCAGGAGTTACGATCGCAATCCTGATCGGCAAAGCCGCCACTTGTTTGACCGGGGAAAGGACGGCGCTGAATTTTCTGCAGCATCTTAGTGGTATTGCCACCGTCACCAGGCAATTTGTCGACCGGGCAAAAGGTACAATCAAGATCCTTGATACAAGAAAAACAACACCCGGCCTGCGCCTCATGCAGAAATATGCAGTACGTGTTGGTGGCGGTTGGAATCATCGTTTTGGTCTATACGACATGGTTATGATCAAAGATAATCATATTCAACTCGCTGGCAGCATCAGTGAAGCAGTGAAACGTGTCCGCGGCAAAAAGAGGAAACAATTCATCGAAGTCGAAGTGCAGACGATCGAAGAACTGAGGGAAGCTATCGACTCAAATGTTGATCGAATAATGCTTGACAACATGCGTGCGGTCCAAATAACCAAAGCCGTTGATCTGATCCGCAGATCTGCACCTGATACTGAAATCGAACTCAGCGGCGGGATCGACCTCCAGAGCATCGGCGAGATTGCCACATCCGGTGCTGATTTTGTCTCCGTTGGTGCGCTGACCCACTCGGCGAAAGCCCTGGACATTGCGCTCAAGATGAAACCCCTTGGCCCCAAGGCCATTTGAATAAAACCTCCCAGGATTTTCTGTATTCACTGATCGACTACGAGAAAGTAGCCGGCTATGATTATGACCTGGATGCCTACAAGGATTTTCTCACTAATTTCGGTTCGCCAGAGCGTGGGCTACACAATGTAATCCTCATCGGTGGAACAAAAGGCAAAGGTTCAACTGCGGCCATAATGAGTGCCTCTCTGCAGAGCAGCGGATACCGGGTTGGTCTGTACACTTCACCTCACCTCAAAGATATCAACGAACGCATCAAAATCAACGGACAAAGCATCGGTAATTCTGAGTTCGACCGACAGTTACGGAGAATCATGCCCGCGGTGAAGAAGAAAAGGGGAGCAAGAAGTTTTTTTGAGGTCCTCACAACAGTGGCTTTTCTGCATTTTCTGGAAAAACGGGTTGATGTCACGGTGCTCGAAGTCGGCCTGGGTGGCCGCCTCGATGCAACGAATGCAACAAACCCACTGCTGTCGGTCATAACAAGGATAGGTTATGACCATACAAATCTGCTTGGCACAAGACTCGGGCAGATCGCTCAAGAAAAAGCAGGTATCATACGCGAGAACGGCACATTGATCACAACGCACCAAAGACCAGCAGCAGCGAAGGTATTGATGAAAGCCGCGAGAGCCAACAAAAGCAGGATAATCTTTGCCCACGAGCAGCACAAAATAGAAGCACTGAGGCAATCTATGGACGGTACTAAGATACGTGTCAGTGGCAAATTAGGCAGTTTCGATTTGTTTCTCCCCCTGGCCGGATCACACCAAATAGAGAACGCCTCGCTCTCCCTGGCTGCATTGTACGAACTCCGAACGCTTGGACTTCAGCTGCATATCGATGCAGTACGCAGTGGCATAGGCAAAACGTCTCTTCATGGCAGATTCGAAGTCGTATCAAAGAATCCTCTGATAATTTTTGACTGCGCTCATAACGAAGACTCATTCAGGGCGCTCGAACAGAATCTCACGGAGTTTAAGATAAAAGATTTCTACCTCGTTTTTGGGAGCAACCGTGACAAGGGCATAAAGTACTGCCTGAAGAGCATTTTTCCAAAAGCAAGAGAAGTATTTCTGGTCAAGGCAGACAATCCACGTGCTATCGAACCAGCGGCCATATCGGCGCAGGCGGGCAAATATCAAAAGAACATAACGATCGGGACTTCGGTAAAAGATGTCCTCAGCTTACTGTCTACGCGTCAAGAAAAGCCGGTAACGATTGTTATCGCTGGCTCCTTCTATCTCTGGCAAAAAAAGTGGATATAATGAAGTCCGGATTGAAGAGAATATTACTCGAGTTCTTTCTTTATCTTATTGTATTCTTCCCTGGTTATTTCACCGCTGGCGTAGCGTTTCTTTAAGATCTCAAGAGACGACTCTTCGCCTCCCTTTTTCATCCATTTATCTCCGCGTGCGACGAAATATATCACCACGCCGATCAAGACCAGTAATAGCAGCCACATAAATACACCTCCGTAACTCCACGGCATGTGATCCCATTCGTCCATCATGTGCCACCCTCTCGGATAGTAGCATGCCGATGACGCCATTAACACAAGTAAAAAGGATATCAATAATTTCATAATTTCCTCCTCATATTTCATCGAAGGCACGCTTCAATTTCGCTTCTACCGTGTCTGCCAGATCATGCAATGCCTCGTTCTGGACTATCGCCATTGCTTCGCTCGGTTTCATTACCCCGATCCACACCTGACCGTCTTTCTCATAAACGATAACATTACACGGTAGCAGCAAACCAATATTCCATTCTGCCGAAATGGCTTCATGTGCCAGTTTGGGGTTACATGCCCCAAGTATCATATATTTCGGGAAATCAATATTCAATTTCTCTTTGAACTTTGCCTGCGCATCGATGGTTGTTAATATCTTAAATCCCTCTTTCTTTAATTCCTTTTCAACTTTTTCAAGAGCATCATCGAATGCAAGATCCGTTGCTTTTACGAAACCATACTTCATACTTGCCTCCCGTATTATTATATACCTCACCTATGCCGCGTCAATGAATTTTCGAAGTGAAACTCCGCCAGCAATGCACCTACTTTGTGCTGAGCCGACCGTCACGAATCCCGACTGTCTCATCAACTGGTGAAATAACAACGATACCATCACCTTTGTAGCCAGTACGCGCGTTCTTAATGATTATATCGCGTATGCTGTCCACCTGGTCATCACTGCATACAATTTCGAGTTTGACCATAGTCGTATAAGTACCCGCGTGCGCCGACGATATTTCAAGATGATGCGGGTCAATCTCATCCCCCATCACGCGGATATCTATTGCTGTCAAGCGCGGAGCACCGATCTCTTTCAACGCATGGATGACCTTGTCAGACATGTAGGTCCGGACATAAGCTTTTATCTGCTTCACATAACCCCCTGATCTCCCGGCACGAACCCGTTGTCAACATTCCGAATACGCGCTCAATCACAACTGCGCCAACCTGGTCATTGCGCTACCCGTCGTTCCTTAATCCACGAATAGAGAACCGGTACCAGAATCAGATTGGCAAAAGTCGCACTCATGAGGCCACCGATTATTGGCGACGCCATGGGCTTGATCACCTCGGCACCGGCAGAAGTGAAGAACATAATAGGCATGAGAGCGAGAACCGTGGTGAGTACTGTCATCAATATTGGTCTGACGCGCAACAGACCACCCTCAATGACCATACCGCGCACCTCCTCCCTATTCAAAGGTCTTTTCCCTTCAAATATGTTCCTAAAAACCGCCATCAACACCACCGCGTTATCCGTGGCAACGCCAAAAAGCGCGATAAATCCTACCCACACGGCCGTCGAGAACTTAAAACCCAGAAGGAAAAGAGGAATTACACCTCCGACAAGCGCAAACGGAAGTCCCAATGCTACGATAAAAACAGAAGACACATCTTTGAAAGCCATGTAGAGTAACAGTAATATTACAGCCAGGCAAATCGGCAGAACGACCGCCAATCTGTTTCTCGCTTCGACCTCAGATTCAAACTGACCACTCCAGCTCATGTAATATCCTGGAGGAATCTCGAGATCCCCGCTGGCGATCTTGTCTTCGACCGCCCTCTGGGCATCTCGGACAAAATCAACGAGACCAACCAAGTCCTGATCGACATTTATGAACACCCTGAAATATGGTACGGTGTTTTCTGATTGTATCATTGCCGGGCCCAGAGTTTTCCTGAAATTCACCAACAGGCCCATGGGTACGTGAGCACCACTCGGAGTCGGTATGAGAAGGTCCGCCAGACTCTCGGGGCTGTCACGAAAATCGCGCATGTACCGCACGCGTACAGGATATCTCTCTCTCCCTTCGACTGTGTGAGTGATATTCATTCCGCCGATTGCCATTGCGATAATATCCTGGACCGTGCCCAGGTTCACGCCGTAGCGCGCGATCTGCTCACGGTTTATCTCGATCTCAAAATAAGGACGATTGCCGATCCTTTCTGCATAAACGCTTGCCGCACCCTTCACCGCAGAAACTATTGCTTCAAGTTCAGTTGCAATCTGTTCAACAACTTTCAGATCAGGACCAAAGACCTTCATGCCAACCGGGGTCTGAATGCCGGTTGCCAGCATGTCGATCCGATTACGTATGGGCTGTGTCATGATCGGACTCACCCCAGGTATTCTCGTCTTCGACTGGATTTCGTTGATCAACTTTTCCCGCGTCATCCCTTTGCGCCACTGGCTTTCCGGCCTGAGATGTATTATTGTTTCGATCATCGTTATCGGTGCAGGATCGGTTGATGTTTCTGCACGGCCGAGTTTGCCTACCACCCATTCCACCTCTTCAGCAAAATCATTTTTTATTATGATATCCTGCTTGCGCATAATTTCCATAACCTGGGTAAGAGATGCCCCCGGCAACAAAACAGGCATAAATAACAAATCGCCTTCGTTCAATGGCGGCATGAATTCCTGCTTGACGAAAAATGATGTGGCCAAACCAACGGACAGGAAGATCAGAAAAAACAGCAGAACTAAACGCTTGTGCTGAAGCGACCATTTGATTACCGGATGGTAAAGTCTTCTAAGCGTTCTCGATACCACATTCTCGTCGGGCAATCGTAACCGGCCGCGTATCAGGTAATATGCGAGTGTCGGCAGAAGACAGACCGCGATCAATGCCGCTCCGACCATGGCAAATGTCTTGGTGTAGGCAAGAGGCCTGAAAAGCCTGCCCGCCTGCCCCGTCAGCACGAATACGGGGATGAAACCGATGATCGTTGTGAGGAGTGCAAAGAAAACAGGACGGCCGACTTCCTTTGCACCATCAACACATAATTCCAGACGCTCGCTCTTACTCAATGAGCTTCGCTTTTGCCGCTCAGCGACCTTCCGGTAAATATTCTCGACCAGTACCGAACCGGCATCGACCATGACGCCGATTGCTATGGCAATGCCCCCAAGCGACATGATGTTGGCATCAATGCCAAAAACGCGCATCAGAATGAACGATATCAGAACACCGAGCGGTAAGACCGCGGAGATTATCATACCCCCAAAGAAATGAAATAGGAAAACAACGATCACGAAAATTGTGATCAGGATTTCCTGCAATAGTGCATCTCTCAGCGTATTGGTTACCCTGCCGATCAGTCCAGTGCGGTCATAAAATGCAACAATGCGCACTCCAGACGGCAACCCCACACTCAACTCCTCTATCTTGTCTTTGACACCTTTGATGACCCGTACTGGATTCTGACCATGGCGCATGACCACGACGCCACCGGTGACCTCGGTGCCAGCTCGATCCAGAGCGCCCCTCCTGAAATCAGGGCCGATAGTCACCACACCAATATCTCGGACATAAACCGGTACGCCTTCATGCGCAGCTATCGCAATATTCTCTATGTCTTCAAGTTTCTTGATGAAACCAACACCCCTGATAATGAATTCGACTCCTCCCGTCTCAAATACCTTTGCTCCCACATCGATATTCGACCTTTTAACCGCATTTATGACTTCAAGTGCAGTGATATGGTAATGTGCTAGCCGGTAGGGGTCGATATCGATTTGATACTGCCTAACATATCCACCAACCGATGCTACTTCTGACACTCCGCTCACTGCGTTCAGGCCGTAGCGGACATACCAGTCTTGAATACTGCGCAATTCGCCAAGGTCATAGGTAGAACTTACCAGCTCTTTGCCATCTTGAGGGCAATGACCGGGATGTGCGTATGATTCTTGCGGATGGTCAGAACAGTAATAGCCATTCTCAACAGTGTACCAGAATATCTGACCCACTGCAGTAACATCAGGGCCAAGGGAAACCTTTGCATCAGCGGGCAGGTCGGTAGTGGCGAAATTCAATCTCTCAAGCACCCTGGTCCGTGCCCAGTAGAAATCCACGCCTTCCCTGAAAATAAGATTAACCATGCCAAAACCGAATGCCGAAGAGGACCTGATGGTCTTAACGCCCGGAGTGCCCATCAATTTTGTGGTTAATGGATACAGAACTTGATCTTCGATATCTTTCGGGCTACGCCCAGTCCATTCCGCATAAACGATGACCTGTAGATCGCCAATATCGGGGATCGCGTCTATAGGCGTGTTACGAAATGATAATACACCCCAGATGAGGATCAGTACAAATGCACCGATGACCAGAAATCTGTTTCTCAGACAAATGTCTATTAGTCTTTCTATCATCTACCCACGAACCTCAATGTTGATGACCCAGTGGTGGCCGCTCATTCTCTTCAACGCCCAGTGCACCACCATACCCGATCGCGGCCAAACCACTCAACCTGCTCTCAGAGTCAACCAGGAAATTTCCGTTGATCACAATCGTCTCATTCTCGGCCAATCCTTCGATCACTGGGTAGTAGTGAACAGGGGCATCTCCAACGTGGGCAACTGTTTTCGGTCCTAAATTTACAGCACGAGGTTGAAACTTCCCGTCGCCGAGATACGCCCACACAACCTGCCGTGTACCACTATTCAAAACGGCCTCCGCGGGTACGGCCAGCACCATTTCCGGATCGTCCGCCATATTCCCGCGGAATGGTGCATTGATCCTGGCTTCTACAAACATACCGGGGGTCAACACAGGTTCAACACGGTCCAGTCGTATTCTGATGGTTGCGGAACGCTTTCGGGAATCAAGAATTTTGCTGATTGATTCTACCCTGCCTTTCAATTCCATCCCGGGAAGCGCACTCGACACCACGACCGCCTCCTGACCTCTTCTGATCCAGGCAATATCGGACTCATATGCATCGGCGTACACCCAACTCGCTACATCCGGGAGGACTAGAGACCTGTCAATATTCCTTGTTCTTTTCAAAACCCTTATCTCATCATCATCCATACCAAGCACTTTGAGCTTATATTCAGAACCCTGGATAAGGCGGGTAGCCCGCTCCATGGCAACTGCATCACCTTCGCCGATCATTTCACTCATATGGAGGGCGTTTACATACTCCTCTTGAGCCGTCACCAACTCAGGATCGAAAGCCACCTTGCCGACCAGGTGTAGTTCACGGTGCAGGTGTTGTCGCTTCACCTGTGCCAAACTGATGCCTGCAAGCTCGATCGCGCGGTCGTCCAGGTGGAGCATGTTACCCGCATCACTTCGTTCATAGACCGGAATCAAAGCCATGCCGCAAATCGGACAAGCCCCCTCTTCATCAGACCTGACCTCCGGATGCATCGTGCATGTCCAGTATTGTACTTCAGAATCCGAGTGCGTTTCAACTTTCTGCATCTGTTCATGTGACATGTTCGTGATATATTTCTCTGGATTCTTAATGAATTGTTCGTCACAACCAGGGCAGCACATATAATACAACTCATCCTTGTATTTAATAACGGGCGTGGATTCATTTATCACGAACGAATCACCAGCCACTATACACAAGGCCTTTGTGCCTATCAGCTTTTTGTCCAACTCCACCTTCTGTGCTTTTTCACCAAAGGAAAGCACAAAAAAGGACGCGCCGACAAGTGCAACGAAGAGGATTACTGCTATGGTCTTTATTGACATGAAACCTCCTTTTTCTAATTTGAGCGTCCTATCACCTGCTCCAGCTCGGCGCTAGCCATAAATAACATCGCCTGAGCCTCTTCATAATCATATTCAGCCTGGACAAGTGATCTTTCACTCTCCAGCACGATCTGAAAATCAATTCTGTTCAGTTCATATGCGGCAAATGCCGACTTCAATGCGGTCTCGGCCTGTGGCAGGACCGAGTTTTTATAAAGATCCACGGCTCGTCGATATTTCTCAACCCGGGTTCTTGCCTCCTTCACATCCAAAAGAATTGCATTTTCGACCATCTCATAGCGTGCCCCGGCGCTGCTCACCAATGAATTTGCCTCCCGTACCATTTCTCTCTGCTTACCCAAGAACCATATGGGCACACTGAAACCTATCATGTACTTACTGTTGCGCATATTATTATCCATTAATTCCTGAGTATATCTGAACGTCAGGTCTGGGAGATAGGTCTGCCTCGCAATAGACAGTGCCAGTTGCGCTTCCTTGCGTTTCAGATCAAATGCCTTCAACCTCGGTTGGTTTTCCCTTGCCATCTCATACAATACGGGCAACGGAAGTGTATCGACTTGTTGAACAGGCTTGGCCAGTACAGGAAGGTTATTGTCGAGGTCGCGGTTGAGCAGCGTGTTCAGATATGACTCGATAATACTGAGGTCATCATTCAATGACATCAGCTGATTCTCGGCTCTTGCCAGTTCGACCTGCGAAATCAATACCTCTGCCTGGGAAGCCTCATTTATTGAATACTTCTGCCTTGCAGCGCTATAGATCTGCTGTAAGAAAGCTATGGACTTCTCCGTGGCCGAAATCCTTCCCTTGAGTAACAGAAAAGTAGCATACGATTCTTTCACACCACTTATCAAAACCTGTTCCCTGTCCTCGTAGAGTAGAGTGGAGTAATCGAATGCGAGCCTTGCCCGATCAGAACGATTGGAAATCTTCGTGGGAAATGGCATTTGCTGAGTCACGCTGAACATCGTCATATTGTCGCTGAATTCAAAAGCTAACAGAGGATCGGGCAGGTAACGCAGCCATGAAATTCCGTATCCAGCTGCCTCAAACTCCGCGCGCATCGCCCCCAGCTCCGGGTTTTCACGCTTTACCTCTTCGATAAGGTCACTCAACGTTAACAGCGAATCAACACCTGCATTTGCCGCCTGCGGCAAATAGCAAAGCGCGACAAATGTTAGGATCAACAATCTCTCCATAATATTATCGGACGTTTCAACTCTCTCCAAGTTACGTGATGCGATTTGAAGCCACGTTTGACCGGTGTGAAAATCGAAAACCGGCGCTCACCGATAGGTCAGATTAAATTTCTCTGTTTTGGTGAGCACCGGTTGGGAGGAACCATTAAGACAACTCCTATGCTTTTATCCCCCTTTGGTCTTATTATACGGACGACGGAAACGGGTAAAAGTTACGCGGAAAATGAATAGATTGGTTTTGGCGGTTTTTTAACTAGAAATGCAGGACCGGTAAGGTGATTCAGGACCCGACCGGGAGCTTGAAATTGTCAGATTCTATGTGATATCTAATACAATCGAGGCAATGACGGTGCTCCATACAACTCAGGAGCGCCTTTTCGATTTCCTCGATATTGCAGTCGCATGCGCATTCCTTCGTTCTCTCGAGCACATCCACCTGAAAGAGATTGCACTCATATATCTGGTCGATCAACCTTTCCCTGCTCTCGGGCCTCAAGTCAACAAGGTGTTCAATTGCATGATCGATCTCATGGAGCATCTCAGACAACAATGCACAATTCAGCGGTACACCGGGCTCCGCGGAAGAGGACAATTCATGTGTACGCCTACCAGCCAAAACAACGTGCAATCTTGCCATACCCTCTGAATCGATAGTAAGCAAGTGCTGGACCTCCTCGGCAAAGCGCTTGACCGGATAAAGAAAATGGCCAGGCAGGCTCTTCGCGCTCAATGATACCGTAGTCATCTCAAACACAAATAGAAAAAGAAAGATTGCTATTGCCCGCACCGGCAACGTCTTAAACGCGAAAAAACCCCGTAAATCCAAGCGTTTCTGACGCATTAAGGGTTTCTGCACTCTGCTCATTGCCGCCCGTACTGCCTCGACATCGGGTTCGGGCGTAGGAATCTCGTCTATTTTCACGGCAAGCTCAAGCAACGGCCTAAGTTCTTCCTCATATTGAGGATATTTACTCAAACAATCGCCAATCGTCTTCCCTTTACATATTTCGGCAATCAATTCATCCAGAACGTCTTCAATTCTCTGCTTCATAGACACCTCTCCTCATGAAATAATCACGTAAGGCCTTCAATGCTCTGAATTGAAGCACCTTTACGGCACCAACCGATTTATGAATAATACTGGCTATCTCACGATTGTCGTGCCCTTCAATGAATTTAAGGATCACGACCTGTCTCTGTTCTTCGGTCAAGTGCTTTAACCCCCTTTTCAACCTTTCTCTGGTCATTATCTGCTTGCTGAAATCATCCGACTTTTTCAAAGCCTGCTCCGGGATATCATTCAAGCTGATCTCAGAACGCACAGCGCGCCGACGATAGAAATCGATTAGGTGATTCCGTGCGATCTGATAGATCCAGGCATGAAAATTGCCCCGTTGTTTCTTTATCGACTGTACTATTTTCATAACAACCTCACTCGTCAAATCCTCAGCGTCTTCCGGACGATCAACTCGGTAGTAGAGGTAGGCATAAATATGGGCGTATACATACGAACATACATCGGACAAAGCCCGTTCCTCACCTCTTTTTGCCCTGCGCACAAGGTCAGCGAGTTCAGGATGACCAATATCCCTTCGTATAAATAAGGACGTATTCCTTTCCATATGGTTACAGGCAAATTATAAACACGTCCGCAAAAATGTCAATTCGTATGTTTATCTAATACATATTGACAATATCCTACTTTTTTAGTAGAATATATCATGCGTCTGACCACCATGACCACATATGCGGTCCAGGCCATGCTCGATCTGGCCGAGAAGCCGACCGGCACAGTTGTTTCATTGCGGGAAATTGCCGGGCGCCAGGGATTAAAAGTGAAATACCTTGAGCAGATATTCATGAAACTCACTCATGCCGGGCTGGTGAAGAGCAAGAAAGGCCCGGGCGGAGGTTATTCACTTCAACGTCCGGTCAACGCAATCAAGATCAGTGAAATAATGGAAGCGGTTGGTGAGTCACGGGCACCGGTGCGATGCCTGGTCCCGGACAACAACAGACATTGCTCCCGGCTTGAACACTGTGCGATCAGGCCTTACTGGAAAAGAATGAAAGAAACAATAGATCAATTCCTTGACTCTTCAACGCTCTATGATATTATTCATGAAAAAAAGAAAATGATATGAATGATTTACCCGAGATCGGCAAGATATCTGCAGAAGCCTTCAACAAACTGATTTTCCCTCATCTTGGCGCGGTCCGTCCCGAAGTGGCGGTTGGTCCCCAGCACGGGGTCGATGTCGGCATCGTTGAGATCGGAAACAGAGCCGTGGCAATAACTACTGACCCGGTTTTCATCGTACGCGAATACGGGTTGGAAAGGGCAGCCTGGTTCGCGATTCACATATTGGCCTCTGACGTGGTAACGTCAGGGTTGCCACCTGCATATCTGGCGATCGATCTTAACCTCCCGCTTTCCGTAACCGAAAAAGAACTGAGCACCATCTGGACGACAATCGATAAAGAATGCAAGAAGATGGGCATGGCAATTGTGTGCGGACATACCGCACGATACGATAACTGCAACTATCCAATGGTGGGCGGTGCCACGGTACTGGCAATTGGCGATGTCGATGATTATGTGACGCCCAGATTCTGCCGGGAGGGCGACCAGATCATCATAACGAAGGGACCGGCAATCGAAGCCGCAGGCATATTCGCGACCATGTTTCCTAAATATCTGACAAAGACTCTGGGTCCGGAATTCTCACAGAAAGCACAGGGTCTGTTCTACAAGATGTCGGTAGTGGATGATGCATTGACCGCTGTAAAGATCGGTGTCCGTGATGCCGGGATCTCGGCAATGCACGATGCAACTGAGTGCGGTGTTTATGGAGGGATATTCGAGATCGCTCAGGCTGCCGCGCTTGGCGCCCGCGTCAATGTCTCACGCATCCTTTTTGAAGACTGCGTCCAGGAGATATGTGACCTGTTCAAAATCGATCCCTACAAATCGATCAGTGAAGGAACCTTAATAATAACTTGCCGCGAGCATAAAGCCGATGCGCTCACCAATAGGCTCAACGAGTCCGGAATAAAAGCATCGATTGTTGGTGAATTAGTATCTGCAAAGCATGGCATCTCGGTAATTGAAGACAATAAAGAAAAAAAATTAGAGCATCCCCGGGTGGATCCTTTCTGGCGCGCATTCCATGATGCCCTACAGAATTACGGTAAACTGGAGAGGTAAATGAGAAATAAGGAGAGGAGGGTGTATCTCGACAACAATGCGACGACTCCCACGGATCCTCGGATCATTGAGAAGATGCTTCCTTACTTCCACGAGATATCAGCTAACCCGTCTTCGATTCACCGCGCGGGTCGTCAGGCTCGAGACGCCGTGGAAGAAGCAAGAGAAAAACTCTCACGCCTCGTGAACTGCAGAACCGAAGAAACGTATTTCACGTCAGGAGGAACCGAAGCTGACAATATGGCAATCAAAGGTACTGTTTTTGCACAAAATGAACGTAATAAGATCATCACTTCCGAGATCGAACACCACGCGGTATTAACAACCTGCGAGTACATGACAAAATTCGGCTACGAAATCATCAAGGTGCCGGTGGACAAGCATGGCATCGTTGATCTGGATTTCTTATCTCGCTCGGTTGATGAAAAAACACTACTTGTCTCTATCATGCACGCTAATAATGAAGTAGGAACGATCGAGCCGGTCAATGAAATAGCCCGGATCGCACACCGGCACGGTGCCATATTCCATACCGATGCAGTGCAGACAGTAGGCAAGATTCCTATCGATATCGACGACCTCGAGATCGACATGTTATCTCTATCCGGCCATAAATTCTATGGTCCCAAGGGAATCGGAGCTCTTATCGTCCGTAGGGGCACAAGGTTCGATCCGCTGCATCATGGCGGCCATCACGAGAGAAACAAACGCGCCGGCACCGAGAACGTGCCAGGCATTGTCGGGCTTGGAAAAGCTTGCGAAATAGCTGTAACAGAAATAACCGGTGAAGAAAAAAGACTCCAAGTACTAAGGGATAATCTATGGGCCGGTATCACTAAAGATATCAAGGAAGTCCTACTGAACGGTCACCCCGAAAAAAGACTGGCCGGCACACTTAATCTCAGCGTCAGGTATATTGAAGGCGAGTCGATGTTGCTCAACCTCGACATGCAGGGCATTTGTGCCTCAAGCGGATCAGCCTGCACTTCGGGCAGCCTCGAAGCATCACACGTGCTACTCGCAATGGGTGTGCCGCACGACCTGGCTCACGGTTCTCTGCGTTTCTCAATGGGGCGATTCAATAGGGACGAAGACATTGATTACGTGATCAAGGTATTCCCGGAGATCGTCAGAAAACTGAGGGCGATCTCTCCGCTTTACAAGAACAACCTTAGCAAGCATTAGCTGGGAGCACATATGCAATATTCACAAAAAGTCATGGACCACTTCATGAATCCACGCAATGTGGGTGAAATAGAAGACGCCGATGGTGTCGGTACGTGCGGCAATCCGGTATGCGGTGACCTCATGACATTCTATATCAAGATTCACCCGCAAACTGATGATCTTGATAAGGCACGGATATCTGAAATACGCTTCAAAACTTTTGGTTGCGGTGCAGCGATCGCGGTCGCTTCAATGGCGAGCGAAATGGCAAAAGGCAAGTCACTCTCAGAAGTCGCTGCGATGTCACGCGATGATGTCGCGAACATGCTTGATGGATTACCGCCAATCAAGATGCACTGTTCAAACATTGGAGTCCAGGCAATTCAGGAAGCAGTGAAGGATTACCTGCAGCAAATAGGCAGGGACGATCTTGCGCGCAGGATTAAGGGCTGCCCTAAGAAAGAACACTGACCTGCCCGTGCTCTTGAACAAAGTGGAATCCACAAATCTGCCCCGTGTGCATCATCATCTAAAGATGCTCCTCATCTGTTCAAGCTGGTTATACCCTGCTGTCTATCACCGGCAACAGTTAGGTCCCCTGGTATTGGTATGAAGACGCGCGGCGAGATCACCCATCTCATCGAAAAGGCGCTCGACCGCGATGAAGAAGCTTGTACAAGGATTCTCAATCTATACAAAGGAAGGATCTTCAGCTACGTGTTTCGCATGGTCCGCAATTATCACGACGCCGAGGATATAACTTTTGAAACGTTTATCAAATGTTTCAATGCTCTGGCATCTTTCGATACGTCCAAGCCTTTTACCACCTGGCTTTTCACAATCGCCCATAATCTTACCATGGACCATTTCAGGAAGCATAAAATAGAATTGGAGTATTGTGATGAGTTTCACCCAAGCAGTGACGATCTACCCAGAGAATATGAAAAAAAGCGAAAGATCGAACAGATCGATCAAGCACTCAGCCAGCTCCCGCCGCTCGACCGTGAATTGATCATCCTCTTTCACAAAGAAGAGAATACATACCAGGAAATCAGCGAGATCATGAAGATACCTGTAACGACGATCAAGACCAGGCTGCATCGGGCACGAAAGAAACTGCACGGGCTCGTCCACAAGAAACCAGAAAAACAGTGAAACTTAACACCCTTTTTTACGTATTACCTAGTGATGAGACATAAAGAGATAGAAAGACTAATCCAACAGAGACTGGACCGTGAACTGAACCCGGATGAAAGCGCCCGTCTGGATAAGCACCTGGCACGTTGTTCTGAATGCGCAGTGTTCTTCCAGGAAATGTCACAGACAGCAAGTCTTGTGCAACAGATTGATGAGATGCACCCGCAAGTTGGTTTCAATGCACGGATACTTGCCCGACTCGGAGCGAAAAGACGATTTGCCTGGTCAAAAGCAGGCATTGCTTTTGCCGGGAGCTGGGTAGCAGCATTGGTATTCTTCATCTACTCCTCGCTACCAGCGCAGATCCTGGGGCGGTTAACGACCTCGTTCCCGTCGATCGTCAGACTATCGGAAAAGGTCGAGCTGGTAATAACTTCGCTGAGCCAGGTTTTGACACCGGTATTTAAGAACGCATTGAGCAGTGCGAACCCGGCCATCGGATTGGTCTTCAGTATTCTGTTCGTATATTTCTTGGGCAAAGCCTTACAAAAGGAGGTAAAATGCAGGGCTTAACAACAATATTGCTAATAGTTACCGCAGCCGTCGGCCAATCCTTGACCGCTAACGCTGATTACATCGGCGCATTAGCGCCAGTCGAGGTGACGGCAACGCGCTACGCAAATGAAGACATGGCCTGGAGCGGCTTAATGCCCGCGGTAGAGGTCACGGCGTCCAGGTACGATAAAGAAGATGTCGCCTGGTCGGGTATGATACCGGACGTTATGTCACTCATAAAAGCATACTGCTGTGAGAACGAGAGCGAATATGGTCATCCAGATGTTGAAGCTGCTCATGCAGCGATACTGGTCAAACAGGTCGATATTCCCGATTTCGAAATGAATATTGAGGTTGCCGACCTGAAGATCTTCGGCGCAATTCCCGGTGCGATCACATTCAGCGGCGATTACCACCTGGTGGCTGGCGATACTATCGACGAGGACGTAACCGTGACCGGTGGCAATGCCAGGATCGACGGTGTCATCATCGGAGAGCTGGCCGTAATGGGTGGAACCGTTGATGTCAATGGAATGATTGATGGTGAAGTCGCAGTACTCGGAGGCAATCTTGACATCACAGGGTTAATCGATGGGGATGCTGCCGTGTTCGGCGGCAATATCAAGAACCGCGGGATCATCGATGGAGAACTACATGTTGTTGGAGGCACTGTTTACCTCGATTCAGGATCTGTGGTCACTGGCGATATCAGTATGGTTGGTGGTACGGTTGAACGTGATGAGAATGCAGTAGTAGAGGGAGACATCGAATCGGTCGAGATCAAAGCTCTGGAAAAAGTCCTGCCCCGCATTAGCCAGGCGTTCAGACTTCCGCGTATGTTACCGGGCAGAAGCGTATTTCCGAGTGCAATATTCCTTGGTATGCTGCTCGTTCTCTATCTATTCAATCTACTGGTGGCGGTGATCTTCCCCAATGCCATAGAAAAAATCGAGGCGAAGATCGAACAGAGCATTTGGGCAGCGATCGGCCTGGGACTCGCGATACAGTTGCTGTTCGTACCGCTTATCGTGCTCTTTGCCATCTCGATAATCGGCATACCGCTTATCATATTGCTCCCCCTGGCAGTTTGTCTGGCAACGCTATTCGGTCTCTCGGCACTCTCGCTCGCCGCTGGTGAGCGTGTATGCAAGGGATTCAAATGGAACGTCGAGAGCCTGCTCGGCAGGCTCAGTCTTGGCTGGCTGGCGATCATGCTCATTCCCATCATCCTCATTCTCATCGGACCACCCGCCTTCGCGATCGGCTTCGTGATCATCTACATCACGATGACCATAGGTCTGGGCGGCGTGATATACACATTGATCAGGCGAACACCCAAAGAAGCAAAGAAATAAGAATGTAACAATTCATAAGGCCGGTCTTTCCAGTGACCGGCCTTTTCTATTCAGGAAAGTGTGCATGTTGAATTGTCCTTTTTCCCGAGTATAATAGAGGATGACAAGAATTGATGATGCATTAAGGCTTGTTGCCAGCCGCAAATTCCACGAACTCGAAGACCTGTGGACCGACATGATAACGGATGCGAGCATTGAAATTGATGATTATCTGTCCATCGGCGACGCGGTTCAAAATGCTGGCGATTCTTCCAGGGCGGGCCTTCTGCTGGAGCTGCTCAGCGATTATCATGAATCGAAGAAGGAATACGAGACGGTAATCAGAATACAGAAACGTATGTTACGCTATGACCGAGAGAGCCTCCAAATACGAAACAAACTCATGGCTCTCTATAGAAAGCAATACAAAGACTCTCTCCACCTTGAGGACTATCTGGAGCTCTCGGGTTTGAGCAGCAGCGAGCCAATAATGAAGGCGATACAAAAATTTGAGGATTATATGCGCTATGACATAGGCAGGTACTTCTTCTTCGAACGCTACGGAATAGGAAAGGTCGTTGCTGTCAAACCAGAGAAAAAGGAAATAGTGGTGGATTTTGAACTGAAGAAGAAACATTTCCTGACCATCGATATAGCAAAAGGTCTGCTTACGCCAATTACGCAAACCCACTTCCTCCATGTGAAACATGAAGACATCGATAAGTTGAGATCGATGGCGGTGGAACAGCCGGCTGAGGTCGTATTAATGATCCTGCGCAGTTTCTCTGAACCCATGCCGGCATTAAGGATAAAAGGCTATTTGGAAGGCATAGTCGACAAAACGCACATAAACAAGTTCTGGGAAAGGGTACGGAAAACCCTCGAGAGACACGATAACATAAGAGTCACGGGCAAAACCTCGAAGACATATTCCTTCGTTGATTCGGTTGTCGACAAGGAAAACCAGGCGATCGAAGCATTTCATAATGCAAAGCTCAGGGACAAGTACGGAATCGCAGAGGAATATGCACACAAAATGCCCGGGGTCTTTGAACAGCTCATACCGCACCTTGTCCAGCTCGGCAGACTCGTTCAAAAAGATCATCCGGGCATTGCCCTTGATATCCTGATGCTGTTCGATGAAAAGAAGGCAGATGCCCAATTGAGTTATTCAATCGAAGACCTGTTCGAAGCGAACGCACCTGAAGACATCCTCAAAGAAACGACCAACCCCCAAAACGGTGCCAGATTCATCTCATATATCAAAGAAAAAGATCCGAACAGATGGCCTGATATCGCATCTGGCATTCTGTTTGCCATCAACGATTTCAAAATAATGGACGCAGTGAGCGAGCACATGCGCGATACGCCCGACAAGCTCGAAGATATTTATCGCAGGATACTGGCCATGCCAAAAGACTACCCCAGGCAATTTCACTGGATGCTCAAGAAGATCGAGAGCGGCGCCTTGAATGACTATTTCAGGCCTAATCTTATTCCTAAATTCATAGACAGCCTCTCTTATGTTCAGGGAGTCAAAGCAACAGTAAAGAAGATCTTGACCTTAAAGAGCTTTGACGAAGTTATCGCGCGCACTGAGCTTAACGATGCGCGACGAATCCAAGAATCGGTCAAGAGTAGCACGGTATTGAGCGAGCATGAGAAATCAGGTTACCTGAGAATTCTCGAACACTATTTTCCGGTTATGGTGGAAGTGAAAACCGACATCATCTACTCCACAGAGGCTGCGTTGATCCGTAAGAAAAAGGAACTCGAACATATCCTCACTATTGAAATCCCGGCAAATAAGAAAGAAATCAGCCGCGCCCGTGAATTCGGTGACCTCAGCGAAAACTTCGAATACAAAGCAGCAAAAGAAAAGCAGGACCAGCTCTATGCAAAGGTGAAGAACATAGAATCGGAACTAATGAATGTGCGTGTGATCGACCCCGCAAACATCGCCACCGATGCCGTTGGTGTCGGCACCGAAGTGAAACTCCAGAACACGGAAGATGAATCGACGGTCGTATACACAATAATGGGGAGGTGGGATACTGACCTTTCAAACAATATCATATCCAATGAAGCACCGCTCGCCCGGACGGTGCTGGGCAGGAAAATCAATGATATAGTAAACATCAAAGACATAGCATATCGCATCGTGGAAATCACACCCGCAATCCAGTGAGCCGGCCCGGTACTGCAAAATAGTATAAACCTTATCATATGTTAGTGCGTCCAACATAGTGAGGAGGTAAACCATGAAGACCATAATTCTATTGATGACGCTCTTTATCCCACTGTCAATGCACGGGAATGAAGATACGGTTGGATATCTCGGACTTTCCACTCAGAACCTGAGTGAAGCAATGAAGATTGCATTCGATGTTGACTATGGGCTTCTCGTCGACAGGATCTACGAGGGATCACCGGCGGAAGAAGGAGGCATGAACGTTGGTGATATAATCCAGAAGATCGATGGCAATGAAATAAGAGACTACAAAACACTCAGGAAAATCGTCCGGGAGAATCCGAGCAAGCGTGTCACCGTGTCACTGCTTCGCAAGGGCAAACAGATCTCGAAGACAGTCACGCTTGGTGCCAAAGAGAAATCAAGAATAAGCATTAACATAGATATACCGGAGATCCCCGATCTCCAGGTCATACTCGGAACGAAGGAGCTGCAGGACAATATCGCCGAGTTGAGAGTCGAACTCGACGAATTAAAGAGAGAGTTGGAGGAGATCAAGGAACAATTGAGATAGACTATTTCATTCAACTCTAAGAAAAAGACCTCAATCATAACTTGCCCCGGGATTTCTCATCCGACCCCACGGTTGACGGCAGAAGGAATGATACTATAATAAGGTCATGGAATTCAAAGTAGCCAAGTTTGACACGCCCGCGTTGATAACTACTTCTATCGTCACTTTCCTGCTTGCAGGGTTGGCAACACTGGTCTTTTTTCTGGCACCTCATGGCTGGGTTTTCAGTATTATCTCAGTATTGATCATTTCTCTTTCGTATCTCCTGAGCCCGATGAGATACAGTTTCAAAGGCTCTGATCTCATCATCCGAAAGGTCATCGGAAAAGAAATAAGCATCAAGCTCAGTGAAGTAGAAAGCTATGTGGTCGTTCCAAATTTTACGAAACTGCGGGTCGCGCGGACTTTTGGCAATGGTGGGTTATTTGGATATTACGGCACTTTTTCTACTGCAGAATACGGGCCGATAGATTGCCAACTACGCAGCCTCAAGAACGTCATTATTTTAAAAACCAAAGACAAAACCTACGCAATATCACCGGATGCAGTAGCTCAGTTCGAAGAGAAATTGACGAACGCGGTCAAAGGAGTGAAGGGCACGATCGATGTCTTGGTACCGTCAGAACCCGGGACTATGGAGCATGCAAATCCTCTGATCTTACTTCTGCCGGTATTCCTTTTCATCCTTACTGTGGTAATGGTACTCCTTGTATATCTGCAATTACCCGAACGCGTTGCGGTTCATTTCGATATGCACGGGAATCCTGATGGATGGGGTTCGCGGACATCCTATCTGATATCAGGAATCTTACCTGCTGCGGTCCTAGCTGCAATCAGCATACTCACTTTTTTCATTGTAAGAAGAGCAGCAAGAAAACCAAACCTTCCATATCTGCTGGTGATAATTTTCGCCGTAATTCAATTTTTTACCGCTTATATATCATTCGAAACATACTGGGTGAACAAACAAGGCAATCATATCATACCATTCCCGTACAACATGATTGTTTATTTCATCGCAATCGCGGTGCTACTTTTTGTTTATTATAGGAAAGTCAGGTCCAGTGCCTGATACGGCACCAACCGGCTTGTTTATTTGAATATTTTCGTGCCTTTACCAACGATTGTATTCAGTTGCTCCTTGAAATAATCCGTACTCTCTACAATGTGTTTGGGAATCTGCTGGCAGTAATAATCCCATGATCTGCGTATCTCCGGGCCCAGGAGTTCAGCGATCGTGCCATCTTTCAAGCCCTGCTCCACCCTTGCTTTGTTGTACAGCACGAGGTCCGAGGCCAGAGCCTTGGCCAAGCGGCGGGCTCTTGCATGCCATTTCTTATCTTCTTCGCTCAGTTCTCCCTCGGAGAGATGTACTTTCCTCTCAACCGATTCTTCAACCGCCTTGCGTTCCGCCTCTGCCTTTTTAGGCAAATCCATCGATGGGGGTTTTTCGACCTCGGGGGGTGGCGGTGACCCCTCACCGGCTCCCGGCTCGACCACAGGTGCCGGAGCCGTGTATGATGTCTTCTTGGGGGGAACATCGGCAACCGGCGTTGCGACCGAAGGTCTTCGTATATATATCACTCCACCACATTTCTTGCACCGAACCTTGACGCCCGCTGAAGGTATCTTCTTTTCATCGATATTGTATTTGGTCTTGCAGTGGCTGCACTCAACAATCATCTTTTATCCGCCGGTAGATTTCCTTACACTTCTTGCGCAATTCGGTCAATGTTCCGTTATTGCTAATGACAAAATCCGCCCTTCCAGACAATTCTTTCTCACTCTTCTGCATTGACCGTATCATGGAAAACACTTTCTCATCAATACCCTTCGCTTTAGCGCGAGCCGACATAATATCATCACGGGCTGTCATCAACATCGTATAGTCGGTCAATGCACAAATCTCGGGCCAATCGAATAGTAGTGCTGCATCGACAATGACGATACCGGACTTAACACAAGATATCTCCTTGATAATCTTCTTTACCAGCAAAGGATGTGATAACCGATTAAGAAAATTCAGTTTCGCACGGTCAGCAAAAACCAGATCACGGAGTTTGATTTTATCGATCTTACGCCCCTTCATTATCTCTTTTCCGAATCTCCTCTGAAGCATCAGGGATATTTCCGGCAACACCTCCCACCCTATTTTATCTGCAGAAATACAAGAAGCACCCAGATCCGCAAATACCTTTGCTGCCGTCGTCTTTCCTGTACCTACATTCCCGGCTAGCCCGATCACAACTCTTAGGCCAGGGCGCATAAGAGCACCCTCTCAAAAACGCTTGAAGCAAAGTGTTGCGTTATGTCCACCGAAACCGAGCGAATTTGACAATCCGTAATCTATCTTCACTTTCCTGGACTCGCCACGCACAATGTCCAAACCTTCACACTCGGGATCGGGATCATCGAGGTTTATCGTGGGATGCACGATCTGATCCCTGATCGAGAGGATCATAACCACAGACTCAACCGCGCCAGCGGCGCCAAGGCTATGACCAAGCATAGACTTCGTGGCGTTCAGCACCAGTGAACTGGCGTGGGCGCCGAATAAATCCTTAATAGCCCGAGCTTCGAACTTATCGTTTAACTCGGTCGACGTACCATGGGTATTTATGAAATCAATATCTTCGTTCCGGCAATTGGCTTCCTTTATCGATCTTGCCATGGACCTGCGCGCGCCTTCTCCTTCGGGTGCCGGAGCAGTTATATGATAACCGTCACCAGTGGCACCGTAACCCAAGATCTCGCAATATATCCTCGCACCCCTTGCTTCCGCGAATGCCAGTTCTTCCAGAACCAGGGTCGCCGCGCCCTCGGCAATCACGAATCCATCGCGCGCCTTATCAAATGGTCTCGACGCTTTTTGTGGCTCGTCGTTGCGCCTTGAGAGTGCCTTCATGTTGCTGAAACCTGCGACGGCAAACGGAGTGATCGGCGACTCTGCGCCACCCGTGATCACAACGTCGGCATCGCCATATTTGACCGCACGAAAAGCTTCACCGATTGCGTGAGCACCGGAAGCACAGGCTGATACAGTAGTATAATTGGGTCCTTTCAGTCCCCAGTGAATGGAAACGTATCCGGAAGTCATATCGCTGATCATCATAGGAATGAGAAATGGTGAAACACGACTCGGTCCTTGCTCGATGAATTTCCTGTGTTCTGCCTCCCAGGTCAAGAGCCCGCCGATGCCAGAACCGATTATCACTCCAATCCGGTCCGGATCGTACTTGCCGAAATCAATCTTCGAGTCTTCGACCGCCTCGACAGCCGACCACAGCGACAACTGAACACACCGGTCAAGCCTCCTTACAGTTTTGGGAGGAATCCGCTCGTCAGGACGAAAATCTTTAACCTCACCGGCGATCTTGACCACATGTTCAGTCGTATCAAAGGACGTGATATTATCGATACCACTGATTCCTTTGAGAAGCCTCTCCCAAGTCGTCTTGGCATCATTTCCCAATGGTGTAATCGCACCCAGCCCTGTAACAACGACCCTTCTCATTTCTGCTTAAGCTTCTCCTCTAAATAGGACACCGCCTTACCCACGTTGTCGAGCTTCTGCGCCTCTTCCTCTGATATCTGGAGACTGAATTTCTCCTCGAATGCCATGATCAACTCAACCGTGTCAAGGGAATCCGCACCAAGATCTTCAATGAACTTGGCATCAATTGTGACTTTCTCTGGTGGTACATGTAGCTGCTCCACGATTATATTTCTTACCTCATCAAAAAGGGCCATCTTATTCCTCCTTTCATTTTCTCTGATTCAAAGCACAATAGAACCGGTATTGCGCCACTACCTCATGACCATTCCGCCGTCCACACATATAGTCTGGCCGGTTATGTACGAAGCCTCGTCGGAGGTCAAGAAAAAAACCAAATTCGCAACATCAGTGGGTTCTCCAAAGCGACCAAGCGGTATCAAATGTAGGTAGTTCTGCCTGATATCCTCGGGAATAACTTCGGTCATCCTTGTTTCGATGAAACCGGGTGCCACCGCGTTGACATTGATGTTGCGGCTTGAGAATTCTTTTGCACATGATTTCGTGAACGCGATTATCCCAGCTTTGCTCGCGGCATAGTTTGTCTGACCAAAGTTACCCACTAGTCCTATCACCGAAGCGATATTTACTATCCTGCCATAACGTTGTTTCATCATGTGTTTCACCACGGCTCTCGTGACGAGAAAGGTACCCGTAAGATTGACCTGCAGAACGCGATCCCAATCGTCCTTGCTCATACGTATCAACAGCTTGTCGTTGGTTATACCCGCATTATTAATAAGGAAGTCTATTCTGCCGAAATCTCCAGATATTTCTTCTACGACTTCGTTTACCTGCTTTTCGTCAGCTATATCCAGTCTGTAGAATCTGGCGGACTCCCCAATCTCCGCCGCCAATTTCTCACCGTTCTCTTCATCAACATCGCAGATTACCACTTGCGTGTCTGCCTGCACGAAACGACGGACAATTGCTGCACCAATACCTGTAGCACCGCCAGTGATTAGACCAACTCTGACATCCACAGCCATTCTAAAATTCTATTCAATTTTTACATGATGTCAAGTCCATGGGCAGTAAAGCGTAAAAGAAGCCCCGCCGGTCGGCGGGGCTTCTTAGCGTTGGACGCACTAAACCTGTTGATATCCTTTCCAGCGTTGTTCCAGACCGGGGTCATTCATCGTATCCAGAATGTAATTGCAGAAATCACGTCCCGTTGCCCCAGTGGAACGCCCAGTCATCACGAGCTTTTTCTCATGTTGACCACATATATCAAGCGCCATCTCGAGTTTCCTCGCATGCTCCACATATCCGCAATGATTGAGAAGCATGGAACCTGCCCGGATGACACTGCTCGGGTCTGCGTATTTCGCCCTGCCTTCCTTTACCATACGCGGAGCGCTTCCATGAATCGCCTCGAACATGGCGTAGCGCTTGCCGATATTTGCACTGCCAGCAGTACCAACACCACCCTGGAATTCAGCAGCCTCATCCGTAAGAATATCACCATAGAGGTTCGGAAGAACCATCACCTTGAACTCACGCCGTCGTTTTTCATCAACAAGTTTCGCGGTCATAATATCAATAAACCAATCATCCGACTCAATCCCGGGATATTCCCTGGCTATTTCATAGAACGTCTTGAGAAAAAGCCCATCAGTGGTTTTGACAACATTTGCCTTCGTAACCGCGGTCACGCGATTCACCTTGTTCTTCTTGGCGTATTCGAAAGCCAGCCTGATAATACGATCACTGCCTGGTTTTGTTGTAAGCTTGAAATCGATCGCGATGTCCGGTGTTACTTCAATGCCGAAAGGTCCCAGTGCGTACACATCTTCGGTATTCTCCCGGAAGAACATCCAGTCAATACCCAGTGCAGGAACGCGCACCGGTCGCACGTTGGCAAACAAATCCAATTCCTTCCGCACTGCAACGTTAGCACTCTCGATATTCGGCCAGGGATCGCCCTTCTTCGGTGTTGTCGTCGGCCCCTTCAATGTCACGTGGCATTTCTTTATTTCGACCAGGACATCATCCGGTATCGGTTTCATGACCTCGGACCGCTTCTCAATGGTCATGCCCTCAATCACCCGGAACTCGACCTTGCCACGCGAAACTTCACCTTTGAGAATCTGCTCAAGTACCCGCTGTGCCTCGGCCGTTATGTAAGGGCCAATACCATCACCACCCAGAATTCCAATGATCAACGGATGGAGTTTTCCATATTCTATCCATTCCTGGGCTTTCTTTAGACGCCTGACTCGCTGAAGTTGGGTTTCGAGTATTCCCCCAAAATGTTGCTGGGCCCTGACGATCACAGCCGGCGTCTTGGTCTTCTTCACTATTTTCTTCTTAGCAAGCTTCTTCATCTTCTTTGTCTTCGACACTTTTTTTGATTTCATTTTCTTAGTCTTTTTCGCCAGATTTTTTTTCATCTTTTTCATCTTTTGTCTCCTTTGACTAATCTAGTTTAAAATCGCCGTGCTTCTTTATGTGCGACAGAAGTCCTCCATCATTCAGAATATTCAGCATCGCCTTTGGCAACGGATGGGCAGTGAGTTCAATGTCTTTCGTTTTGTTCTTTATTATACCGGTCGCCAGGTCAACCCAGATCTCATCACCTTGTTCGATCTTATCAGTATCGCATTCCAGGAGAGGCAGGCCAACGTTTATGGCATTACGATAGAATATCCGCGCGAAAGACTTTGCCAGTACTGCCGATACACCTGCAAGCTTTATGATTGTCGGTGCATGCTCTCGTGAACTACCCAGCCCGAAATTACCACCGGCCACGACGAAATCACCCTCTGTCATCTTCGAGGCAAATTCCTTATCAGCATCTTCGAGCACATGTTTGGCAAGCTCTGGTAGATTAGATCGCAAGTGGAAGTACCGTCCAGGACAGATCAGATCGGTTGAGATACTGTCGCCAAATTTCCATGCCTTTCCCTTAAGAATCATCACTAACCTCCTGGTCGATACGAATTAACCCTTTGACACCGCTTCTTTGACCCAACTCGTTGTTACCGACTTTGGCCTTTCAATGGCCTCACCAAGAGCTCGGCTAACGATGAGCTGTGAGCACATTCCCATGGCCCTCGATACTCCAAACAAAACCGTGTAGTACTCAAACTCGGTCAGGCCGAAATGGTACAACAGACAGCCCGAGGCCGCGTCGACATTCGGCCAGGGGTCTTTTGCCTTACCATGTTCCTTCAACACAAGGGGGATCACGTTGAAGACCTTATCAACGATCTGGAAATAAGGATCATCAGCGCAGACCCGCGCGCCGAATTCTCGGAATGCATCAAAACGCGGATCAGTTATCCTGAGCACCGCATGACCGTACCCCGGGATGACCTGCCCGGAATTCAACGTGTCCCAGGCAAACTGCTTGAGTTGATCGTCAGTCGGCACGCCACCGAACTTCTCCTTGACCATTATCACCCAGCGTAAACATTCTTGATTTGCCAAACCATGCAACGGTCCGGCCAGACCGTTCAGGCCCGCTGACACGGCGTAATAGGGATCCGAAAGCGCCGAACCAACGCAGTGGCACGTGTGGGCACTCACATTCCCGCCTTCATGATCAGAATGCAGGACCATATAGAGCCGCATGAGATCTGCGAATGATCCGGTCGAATCCTTTATGCCAAGCATATGCGCGTAGTTTGCCGCCCAATCAAGCTTTGGATCGGGTTCGATCCTCGAACCCTTGTCAAATTTCATGCGATAAATACCAGCAGCAAGATTTGGAAGTTTGCCAAGAAGATTCATGCAATCCTCAAGTGTAGCATCCCAGTAATCTTCTTTTTTCATCCCAGCAGTATACTGCTTTCTGAAAACCGACTCCTTCTCCATCGCGAGAATGCCCAGGCTGAACATCACCATGGGGTGAGAATCCCTGGGTAGTGCTTCGAGTGTTTTCCAGACGTAGTCGGGTACTTGACACCGGCTGCTCAGCTCATTCTTCAGGGATTCCAGAGCCTCTGCATCCGGCATCTCACCCGTTACCAAGAGGTAAAAAACGGCCTCGGGCAATTGATCCTTCAATTCAGCAACAGGTCGACCGCGAATGATGAGTCCTTTATCCGGAGGTACTACCGAGGTATCACACACTAAGGCTTTGACGCCCCGCATGCCACCATATAATTGTGACACCTTAACCTCTGATATGACTTTGTCAGCATTCTGTTTGACAAAACCCTTGATATCTTCCCGCAGCGCAGGAATCATTTTTGTAAGTTTTTCTTTTAGTTTGCCCATCTCGTTTCCTCCTTACTCCTCATAAATTAGGATAGATGAAATTATCTTTTCTTTCGCCGCCTTAGAGGTTTTTGTGTTTTCTCGCGACGAACTTTCAAAAAAAATTCTCTTGGATCGCTGATCTGACCCTTGATGGCCGAACAAGCAGCAGTGGCAGGTGAGGCCAGGTAAACCATACCTTCAGGATTGCCCATGCGCCCGCGGAAATTTCTGTTGGCGGTTGAGAGACAAACCTCTCCATCACCAAGAACGCCTTGATGAACGCCGACACAAGGACCGCACCCCGGCCCCATTATAATAGCGCCCGCACGGACAAATGTATCTAACAATCCCAACTTCACAGCAGCCAGATATACATCACGGGAAGCCGGGACGACAACCAATCGCGTGCGGTCCGCACGTTTCCTGCCTTTGAGTATTCTGGCGGCAATCTTCAAATCCTCCATGCGACCGTTAGTACAAGTGCCGAGGAAGACTTGGTCGACCTTGATTCCACGCGCTTCTCGTACACTCTTTGTGTTGTCCACAGTGTGGGGAAATGCAACCTGGGGTGATAGTTTCCGCGCATCGATATTGATAACGCGCTCGTATACAGCATCCCTGTCGGGCACCAATGGTCGCCAATCCTTCAAGCGTCCACGCACCTTGAGGTACTGTTTCGTCTTCTCATCCGAAGCAATCAGACCGGTCTTTGCCCCTGCCTCGACAGCCATATTGGACAGGACAAAGCGCGACTCCATCGACATTTTTCTGATCGCTGGTCCGCCAAACTCCAGGGCCTTGTAGGTGGCACCATCTGCACCGAGCAGGCCGATCAGATAGAGAATGAGATCCTTTGAATAAACGCCCGGCGGAAAATCGCCGGTTACTTCAACCCGGAATGTTTCAGGAACCTTGAACCATGTTTTTCCCATTGCCATTCCGATCGCCACGTCGGTCGACCCCATGCCAGTGGCAAAGGCACCCAGTGCTCCTGAGGTGCAGGTATGTGAATCGCCTCCGATCACGACATCACCAGGTTTTGCGTAAGACTCGACCAACCGCTGGTGGATCACACCTTCGCCTACCTCGGAAAGGACCGCCCCAGACTTGCGGCTGAATTCGCGAAGGAGCATATGGTCATTCGACAGCTCCTTGCGTGGGGAGGGTGCAGCATGGTCGAGAAAGAATATTGACTTCGGTGCCCGGACTCTATCCAAACCCATCTTCTGAAGCTGACGTACACCCAACGGCCCGGTGCCATCCTGAAAGGCAGCCACATCGACACGGGCGATTACTATGTCGCCGGAATGTGCATCCTGGCCACTCTTCTCGGATAGAATCTTTTCCGCCAAGGTCTTACCCATCATGCCTCCATTCTATGATTGAACGTGGACTCTATATTCGTTAAAGACAACTAAGGTCTATCGCATGTATGCACAACAGCTCACTATTATACAGAATTTTTCGCCGCAGTCAAGATACCGACTCTGCCCTATCGCTCCGGATATTTGAAGAGATGATGGTGAGAAAAAACTCTGTGCGCGCCGTCAATATCTGATTTCAAAAGAAGCGAACTCACCCGTCGGCTTCGCCCAGTTGACTTCAGCGTGCTCGACACGCGAGAATGAAGGACCCTTCTGACACCAGTGCACAAAATCATCCATCTTGTCGGGTGGGCCTTCGGCAAGTATCTCCACCCTCCCATCGGGCAAGTTCTTCACCCAACCGGTGAGTACCAGAGATTGCGCAACCCTTCTCGTATCCGCACGGAAGAAAACACCTTGTACAATGCCCTGTACGATGATATGCACGCGCACTGATTTATTCATCGTATTTTCGGTTTCTGTGCATCAAATCAAAACACGAATAATGCAAGATTTCAGAAGATGAGAATTCATATTTATCCTCGTGCGGCCAGCGAACCGCTCAATTGACCGCAGCCAGCTAGAATCGTCTGTCCCCGTGATTTTCTGATGACCACGGTATGATGCGATTCCAGAAGACTCGAGAAAAAAGCCTCTATGTTCTCGTCCCCGGGCCTCTTGTAGGGCAACTGAGGGTGTTCGTTATATGGTATGAGGTTTATTTTCGAAGGTATATTTCTTAGCAGTCGAATCAATTTCTGTGCGTCTTGAATGCCATCATTGATATCTCTGATCATCACATATTCAAACGTCACCATCTCTTTTTGCAGCGAGTAGATCTTGGCGAGTCTCAAGACATCCTTAAGCGGATTCTTTCGGGCGATCGGCATGAGATCCTTTCTGAGCTCTTCGTCGGCAAAATTCAGTGAGATCGCCAGCTTGACCCGGATCGAAGATTTCAATAGAGCTTCAATGCCTTCAACAATTCCAACAGTTGACACTGTAGTATGCCTCCTGCCGATGCCAAGGCCCAAAGGTGAAGACAGGATCTCCAGCGCCCCGATAACTTCATCAAAATTGAGGAACGGCTCGCCCATTCCCATGAAAACGACATTGGTGCATTTGTCTCCCCTGTTTTCCTGAATAACCCGTACCTGATCCGCGATCTCGTACGCATGGAGGCTCCGGTCGAAGCCGAGTACACCAGTTGCACAGAACTTGCAGGCAAGCGGGCACCCCACCTGACAGGAGACACATATCGTACGTCTTGTGCCTTCCCGGATGAATACCGACTCAACATGGAGGCCATCTTCCAGTTCCAGTAGATACTTCTCAGCATCTACATCTTCGCGCTGTAAATCTGCGATTCTAACCCCGGCGATCGAATATATCCCATTGAAGTAATCCCGCAATTCTTTGGAAATATTGGTCATCACCGAAAAATCACCCGCGTTCTTCTGCCAGATCCACTTGAACACCTGTTCGGCACGGTATTTCTGGAGCCCCAAATCAACCAGCTTATCCCCGGCCTGAACCAATGAATATCGCTTGAAGTTCTCCTTCATACAGAGATTATAGCCAATAGCGGACACGAATCAACGTATGCAATTATACAAAATCTTGACGTTTTGTGATATTTGTTTATAATATTTTTTGAATTTGGGTATGGCCGATCACCCGGAAAGGGACTGAACTGAGAATATGACTAAGTGTAATTACTGTAATTATTCAAACAATCCGGACTATGCACAGTTCTGCACAAATTGCGGTGTAGCGTTGAAGACTGAAGGCAGCGGGGTCGCCGAATCGGAGCGCCTCAGGCTACTGGGAGGTGAGCTCAGACTGCTTACTGTCTTCTTCGTCAATCTGACCGGCATTGAGAAACTCATCAAGAAAGATACCTACGCAACGACAAAGCAACATGTTCAAGAGTTCTTGAGTAGCATTGAAGACATCGTCGAGGAATACAACGGGACATCGAACCGTATCATCCCCGACTTCCGGATACTCGGTATTTTCGGTGCACCACATGCACACCATGACGATGCTCTCAGGGCAACGCGGTGTGCAAGTCGCATAAGAGATTGGTGGTTGAAGACAAAGCAGGAATCGAAATTCTTCAAGGATATCGATCTGCGAATCGGACTGAATACTGGAAGGGCCTTCTTTGGTTTCGTCCTCAAGGAATCGCCTTTCCTTACCGTTATCGGTGACACGATCAATATCGCTGCCCGTATCACCGAAATAAGCCAGCACAGCGAAATCCTCATGACCAGGCCCACCTATAACGCGGTGCTACGGCATATCGATGCAGAGCACATCGGCGAACAAACGGTCAGAGGGAAACAAACTAAAGTTGACATCTACCGCCTGAAGAAAATCAGGGCAACACCGCGTGTCTTTGAACCCCAGAGAATGCCGTTGTTTGGCCGGGAAGCGGAGTTGAATAAACTACTCGACCTCGCTCAGAAGTCGATCCGCCATGCACCGGTCTACTGCATCCTCAACGGACAAATGGGCATTGGAAAAACAAGGCTCAAGGAAGAATTTGAAGTGCAGTTGAATAAGAGCGACAAATGCAGTTGCTTCGAAACAAACTGCTCGGTCGATGCTCAATCGCCTTATCACCCTTTCCGAACCCTTTTGAGAAATATGCTGCAGCTGCATGAACTTGATGGTCAGGATATCACAACCAAACGCCTCGACGAGATATTCGCTCAGCAGAACTTCAATCGTTCACTGGCAAAAGGCATCAAGCACTTGCTCCTTACCGATATCGGGCGGCTGCAAAGTGACGAGATACGCATGGTCAACGAAGAGATCTATGCATCAGTGCGCGATATCATCAAGAACGAATGCCGCAACAAACCACTTGTGCTCATTTTTGAGGAATTCGGTCAAGCCGACATCATGTCAAAAGAACTCACCATATATCTGATGACCGAATTAGAGAACGAACCTGTGATGTTTCTATTGATCAATGCTCCAAATCAACACTTTGAAGCCATGTCCGTGCAACTCGAGAAGATCGACCTGAAACCTCTGCCCAAACACGACGTCCATTCTTTGATCCGACACATCCTGGGTAAGGTTGATGACGACCTTGCCGACTTCATCTACCGGGAAGCTGGCGGAAACCCGCTTTTCACGATCGAGGCGATCCGCAATACACGCCGTAACAAGATCATCAAGCAAACATCGGGTAAATGGTACCTTTCAAAGGAACAGACACTTGTTTTTCTGGACGATCTATATGGGCTCGTAATGTCCACGATCGATTCCCTGGCTTCCGACCCGCGGTTGATCGTCGATTACGCCTCGGTCATCGGCTACCGCTTCAGCCTCCGTATTCTGAGCGAACTACTCACCAGACCTGACCTGAAAGAACATCTCGATTATCTGATAGCAGAGGGGTACATCGTGCTGTCGTCGGACGGTGATGATCCGGTGTACATCTTCCGCCACAACCTGCTCAAAGATGCTGCTTACAACGTCCTGCCGGTGAGAAAGCGTAAGGAGATCCACAACAAAGTGGCCAATCTGCTTGAGCAAGTCTATTCTAACAATCTTTCATCTTTCTACGAGGAGGTAGCACGCCACTATCTTGCGTGTGACCGGTACGGACGGGCCACTAAGTATTTCAAGCTCGCAGGCGACAAAGCCAAGAATCTGTACGCAATCGACCAGGCTCTTTCATTCTACGAACAGGTGCTTGATATCAAAAAGAAATTCGGCACCGAATTACCCAAACCCGTTTACCGTGAGATAATGCTCAACTTGATAGACATATACGAGATAAAGGGCGATATCAACAAGATGGAAAAAACTGCGAGGGAGAAACTGTCCGAAGCGTTGAATGATAATGATCAGAAAAACGCCATGTTATTCGCCGAACGTCAGGCATACGGGCTCATCCTGCTCAATAGAGTTGAAGAAGCGGAAAAACTGCTCACCGCGAGCATTGAGAAGTGCGGCGACCAAATGGTGGAAATACTGCCGATACTCTATGCTGATCTGGGGATGTTATATGCCAACAAGTATGAGTACGATCAATGTCTGCTTAACTTCAATCTCAGTTGGCGCACCGCCCGTGCAAATAACATCAAAGAAGCTGAGATACTTTGCCTTCTCAATCTCTCAAAACTGCACAAGGGATTGGGTAATTACGAAAAGGCCATCGATTATCTACAACACGGCCTGGAAATTCTCGTCGACACCGAAGACATCAGAAAAAACATCGAACTTCAGTATCTGATTGCCAATATCGACTATGAAATATGGAACATCGAAAAAGCAAAAAACGTGCTAAGCGAGTGTCTCATGACAGCGGATTCGATTGGCAGCTTCGATGCATATATCAGATCCGCGCTCGATCTGGCGCGCATCTACTCACTCAACGGTGAACCGGGGCACGTCACAAAGTACTTGAAAGATGTCGATAAAAAGATATCCTTCCTTATCCGTGAGAGCTTGCTTGCCGAGATCAATCTCAAGAAAGCGCTGGTCTATTATAATAATGGAGATTGTAAGAAGGCTAATGACTACGTGATTAACAGCCTGCGCATCGCGGAGCGGTTGAATCAACATGAAATCGAGTTTGAATGCTTCGAATTGCTTTCGATGATCGACGAGAACCATAACATGGAAAATGCAAGGAGAGCTTTGCGCCTCGCCGAGGAGATGAAATTGCCACCCCTGATTGCCTCTGCACTGTACCGCATGACAATGATCTTTATGGAGAAGAACGACATCGAGCGTGCCCGGCACCATGGAAGAAAAGCGCTGCTTGTTTACGATGACATTAAATCGAGGCTGAGCGACGCAAATCGGCAACATTTCATCAAGAAACCGGAATATACAAAATTGCTGGAGATATGATATGAACTGTGACAATTGCGGCAGAGAAATCAACGAACCACTGCACTTCTGTCCGCACTGTGGTGCTGCATTGCATGAAGGGGTAACCTCTCCGTTTCAGGACCTGAAACTCACGTTTCTACGCGTTGATCTCTCTGGCTTCACTCAGATGAGCGAAGCCATGATCGCAGAGGATGTAATGGCAGTACTCAATGAGATTTTCGGGATCTTCGTACAAATCGTTGAATCGAATAAAGGAACAATATACCAGGTGATCGGTGACGAGATAGTCAGCATTTTCGGACTCGATCTCGAATCGGGATTCGCGCCCCACATGGCAATTCTGACCGCTGAGGAGATGTTCAACAGAGTATACAATTTCAACAAAAAAGGAACCCTCAAGAGTCCCATCGGGCTCAAGGTCGGTGCCGAGATCGACTCGGCCTCGATCTTTGATATGCAACAAGACCTGAGAAATGCTCTGATACTGACCAAGGGCTTCCGTAAGAGTCAGATATTGCAGAAGAATGCATCGAGCAACACGATACTGGTCGGTGAAAATCTATATAAGGTGACCAAAGGTTTCTTTTCTTACCGTGAAGTAGGTGAATTCGTCGAAGAATCGTTCGGCGTCAAGGCGTATGAATACAAATTGAAATTGAAGGCCTAATGGAAGAGCACGTTTTAGCATTATATAATGATTTGCTCAAACTTCTGAGGATGGGGATATACCTCGCCCGGACCTATCCGCACGGTCATCCGTCGATGAAGCACACGACGCAGCGCATTCGTGAACTCTTCGATGAAATCCGGATTGAGAAAAGAGTCGTTTCCATCGTCGTAATCGAAAGTGTTTTGAGGATCGAAGATGCGAGATTCGATTCAACGAAAATGTCGATAGTGAAATACCTCATAGCCCGATTTCAACAGCTGGGTGTTAAAAGCATAACATTCAACACCGAGGTATCGGAGAGCGATCTCTATGAGTTCTTTACGGTGATGGCACTGCAACCATCAGACATCGAGGATTATGGCGACGTCACCGCAGTAATGCAGACACGACACATCACCGGGATCAAAGTCAATATCTACCGCGTCGGCGTTGTTTCTTCTGATCTGGAGGCGAGGGAACTCGACTGGGAGAACTTCCTCGAATCCATAATCACTGCAGAGGTGCCCAAAACAGAAGAAGAACGTTTAAAGGAATTGGGCAATTTCCTCGGCGTGCTTGGTGTGACTGCCGATGATACGATAGAAGCCCAATCCGACAAAATCCTTGCCGGACTCGAGAAGCTTGCCCTCATGGTTGCCGACCGCTACGGCGAAGAGAGATGGAATGAATATTCACTGGTCTTTTCAAGACTATTAGCAATACTCTCTCCTTCGGTCAAGAAGAACATTGTCAGATATCGCAGCGAAAACGCGAAACTGGCAGAAATGTTCCGCAAACTTGTCCCGACAATGGATGATGAAGACATAGTTGACATCGTGATGACGATCGCCAAGAAAAAGGGCGGCAACACGGAACAAGAGATCGTCGACATACTACAGAACGTGTCCGGTAACAAACTACCCGGCATTCTGACGACGCTCGGAAACCGTGCACCCGATTATTACACGAGCGAATTTGTCGATCGGTTGATGAAACGGGTAAAAGCAGGGAAAAGTCCCGAAGCAGCAACCAAGTATGCGATCAAAAACCTTGAGATGGAGATGAAAAGCCACTTTCCATCCCTGCGTGGTGAATCTCCTGAAGAACGCGTCAGTGCCGTTGACGCCCTCGTTGAATTCGCCGACCGTCTGTTCGACGCTGGCAGTATCGAACTAGTATGTCTCATGGCAAACCGGCTTGACGCGATGGCAGAAGCGGAATCGGACCTCAACACTTTTGCCAAGGCGATCGACGCGATGAAAATTCTCTATATCAAAGCGCGCGATAAGAACAATACCGAAGTGATGGAATTCATCGCCAAGAAATTTGCCAAGTACCTGATGCGTAAAGATACGATATTTCTGGAGCGTAAACGCTTTGTCATAAAAGCAATTGGTGAAACAAGAGACCCCACCTACATACCCGAATTATTGTCTTCATTGTGGGCAGCCGGCACTTATGGCGAGGCAAGGGAATCGTTGATTGCGCTGGCCGACCAATCCGCGCCACTGTTGGTGCAAACGCTCAGGGAGACCGACGACTACTCGGTCAGGATGAAAATTCTGGATATCCTTAAGCGAATGAGCGACAAAGCTATTCCTGAAACCCTAAACCTGCTTAAGGCCGAGGAGTGGTACGCGCGCCGTAATGGCATCTTCATCCTGGGCGAGCTCAAAGCAGATTCAACGGTGGACGAGATCGGTGCGTTGATCAGAGAGGACATCGAACAGATACAGCTCGAAGTGGTGGCAAGTCTGGGCAAAATTGGCGGTTCACAGTCAAAGGAGTATCTCAAGAAAGCGCTCAACAGCAAATATCCGCAGGTCATCCTCGAAGCAATGAAATGTCTCGACGCGGATGATTTCAAAAGCAGGCTGCCTCAAGTTCTTCAATGGCTTAAAAGGAACACAAGAATACCCAACGATATCAATGAGCACTTCCGTGTTAATGTAATCCAGGCTCTTGCTAGGAGCAAAGAAGAATCAGTAGTCAACGCACTGATTGGCATTGTCAAAGAACGCGCATTGTTCAAAGGTAATATGCTACTTCCTACCAAGGCAGCCGCGCTCAATGCGCTTGCGAATATTGGCACGACAAAAGCCATGCAGACACTGCAGAAAGCGGCAAATAGCCGAAATCGGTATATTGCCATTACAGCCCAAGACGTTCTCCAGCGCATGACATCCGAATCCGAGGAAGTCGAGAGCTAGAGAGCTAACTCACAGAAGAAAAAAGTAATACCCGGCTACCGTCAGGCACAGAACAATGAGGTCAGCTTGACATCGCTGTTTTTTCTGGTATAATCACGCATGAAGCATCCCACATCCAAGAGAGATCATGCTGCGGACATCAGATTCGTTACCGACAGTAGCGCTGATTACGAAGAAAACGGGTCTTTTTCAGAACTGATCAACTGGCAGCCGTCATACAATCTCTACACCACAGATGACAGTATTATCGTGCACCTCGAACTCACCGGGGTAAGCCTTCGGGACGTCGTAATCTTCTTGCGAAGCCGATATATGCATATCGCTGGCAACAGGACAGCACCTCCGCCGATCATCGAAGAGCACTGCATATTTCATAATTTGGAGATCCCCTATGGCCGTTTCACCCGTCGGATAGACTTCCCGATGCCTGTTGAGACTCGCGGATATAAGTATGAAATGAAGAATGGCATCCTGACATTACAATTCAAAGTCGTAGAGAAAAAAATCATTCCTGTGGAAGGAGAGTAATGGCACGCCTCAATAAGATGATAAACATTCGATGGCCTATCCTGTCCAAAGATTGTGGGACAATTCATGGAATGGTGTGTATCAAATGAAAATATCTATGAGTCTGGGGCTGCAATCCACATAGTATTCAACTGCAGGCCAGAACTTCGAGGAATGAAATGACTGACACGTTGATAAAAATACCGAATGAATTGGGGATCATTCCAATAAAGGGTGGTGTAATCTTCCCCGATCAGGTAGTGCCCCTCATCATTCACACGCAAAAACTTGCCAAGCTTATCGATGAGATCCTGACGACAAATAAATTGGCGGGTGCACTTACGCAGCGAAATCCTGATATTGAAGAGCCTGAGCCGGATGAAGTATTTGACGTGGGCTGCGTGATCCAGATCACAAAAATGCTCCGTTTCCCCGATGGTACCATCCGACTGCTCATAAAAGGTCTCAGCCGGTTCAAAGTCGCTAAGTTCACCCAAAATGAACCGTACCTTAAGGCAAAGATCGAAACCATCAGACCGGCCTACAGAAAAACAGTGGCGCTCGAGGCCATGATGCGTAATGTCATAACGATGTTCCAACATCTCGTATCCCTTGCACCCTATCTGCCTGACGAATACGCCGCAGTTGTCCTTAATATGGACAACGCAGACAGCCTCGTTGATTTTGTCAGCAGCACAATCAATTTTGACTACAACGAGAAACAGGCTCTACTTGAGATCACGGAGCCGAAAGAACGGTTCTCCAGACTCATACCGATGTTGCAGAAGGAAATAAGTATTCTTGAACTGGGCGCCAAAATACGCTCCGATGTAAAGAGTGAACTCGACAAAGGTCAGCGCGAATTCTACCTGCGTGAACAGCTGAAAGCGATTCAAAAAGAACTCGGCGAGACGGACGAGCACGCACGCGAAATCGAGGAATTGAGAACCAAGATAATCAATGCAAAAATGCCTGAGCAAACCAATATGGTGGCGTTAAAAGAACTCGACCGGCTGGCAAAGATGCCTCCTCAGGCTGCAGAATATACGGTTTCACGCACATATATCGACTGGCTGATATCGCTTCCATGGGCACTGTCCACGCAAGATAATCTGAACGTGCAGAGGGCACAGAAAATTCTCGATGAGGACCACTATGACCTGGAGAAGGTAAAAACGAGAATACTCGAGTACCTGGCAGTGAAGAAACTAAAGCCGGATTCAAAAGGAACCATTCTCTGCTTTGTTGGCCCGCCCGGAGTGGGTAAAACATCACTCGGAAAATCAATCGCCCGCGCCCTCGGCAGAAAGTTCACCCGTATCTCCCTGGGTGGCATTCGTGACGAGGCAGAAATAAGAGGACATAGACGAACCTACGTTGGCGCGTTACCCGGTAGAATCATTCAGTCGATCAAGAACTGTGCCACAAATAATCCTGTTTTCATGCTTGATGAAATCGACAAAGTAGGTACCGATTTCCGCGGCGACCCTTCCTCGGCACTGCTTGAGGTACTCGATCCCGAACAGAACAACGCTTTTTCCGACCACTATCTTGAGGTGCCATTTGATCTCTCACAAGTGATGTTCATCGCTACCGGCAACGTTGTCGATCCGATTATCCCGGCCTTGAAGGACCGCATGGAAATAATCGAATTACCGGGCTACATCCTCGAGGAGAAAGTCGAAATCGCAAAAAAATTTCTGATGCCGCGTCAGATCCGCGAAACAGGACTGAAGCCCGTAAACATATCATTCGACGATGAGGCAATAAAACGTATCATCAGCAATTACACAAAAGAAGCAGGAGTCCGCAACCTCGAACGCCTGATCGGGTCGATCTGCCGCAAGGCGGCAAAGCGTTTTGCCGAGGGCAAGAAAAACAAGATCAAGATCACCGCCAAGAGTCTCTCCAGATTGCTCGGACCCCAGAAGGTTATTTCTGAAGTCGCTGCCCGCGCGGGGCAGATCGGCGTCGCCACGGGCCTCGCCTGGACTCCATATGGCGGCGAGATCCTCTTCATTGAATCGATCAGGACAAGAGGGAAAAAAGGACTGATACTTACCGGATTGCTGGGCGATGTGATGAAGGAATCGTGTCAGGCAGCACTTTCTTATCTAAAGACAAAAATATCCAAATGGGATATCCCCGAGAGTGAATTCGAAAGCCACGAATTGCATGTTCATATCCCTTCGGGAGCAATCCCAAAAGATGGTCCCTCGGCCGGGCTAGCCGTCGTAATGTCACTCGCGTCCCTGTTCAGGCATGAACCAATCGATCCAAAAATCGCTTTTTCCGGAGAAATAACCCTTTCCGGACGGGTCCTTCCCGTCGGCGGCATCAAGGAAAAAGTCATCGCAGCGAAGCGGGCGGGAATCGAGACCATAATGTTACCCAGGGACAATCAGAATGATCTACAGGAAATCCCCCAGCACGTACGAAAGGGACTTTCTTTCTTATTTGCATCCAAGATTGATCAAGCTTTGAATCGAATTTTTCACAACAATAAACAAGGAGCGCGGAAATGATCTTTCTTCTTTTCTTTCAAATCGAATATCAGGCCATCAATCGCGTCCACAGCGATTCCGTGCAGGAACTAGTGCTCTACCTGACCATACCCGCGAATAAATTGCACTATTTCGCTGCGGAGGAGGACTTCTATGCGCAATATGAGATTCAGCTCACCATTTTCGACAATACCGTCCGTCAGCTGACCGGAGATTACTGGCGTCGGCGTGCGATTCAGGACAACAAAGAAATCACGGACTCGGTGAAGATCAGGATTCCAAAAGAGAGCGACTCCTTCATTCTTAAAATTCTGGATTTGCACGGAGGCGAGATATTCCATTCCACACAGAAGCTCATACAGGTAAAAAACCTGGCGAACATCTACTGGTCAGTCAATAATGACACCCTGCACCTAACATTCACCGTTTTCAACCAGCAGGGAATGATCGACAGCGTTGCGGCAACTATTGCAGAGTCGAGAAAAATCATCCCCCTGAGAAGAGGCACTTACGGGGATTCGATCACTTTCGATGTCGCCGGGCTGCCGATCGACGATTATCAATTGAAGATAGAAATGTATGCTGAGCAGGGGAAGATCGATGAATCGGTCATTCCAATTAAGGTCTCCCGTCCCTTTCACCTGGACGACGCCACCTGGTCAGCTAAGGTAGAACAATTGCGGTACATCGGGACTCCATCCGAGATCGATGTTCTCAACAGGGCCGATGTATCAGAGAGGGATAGTCTGTGGGTCAATTTCTGGAAGAATTTTGACCCCACGCCGAATACCGTATACAACGAAAGAGAGATCGAATATTACGAAAGAATCGCGTATTCCGATGAACACTTCGCAAACGGAGATCAGGGCTGGCGCAGTGACCGGGGACGGATCTTCGTGACGTACGGTCCTCCCGATGAGATGCAATCCTACCCTTACGAACTCGACTCGTTTCCCTACGAGATATGGATTTACTACAAGAACAATCTGCGATTCATCTTTGTTGACCGATATGGATTCGGTCAATATACTCTAGTAAATAGAGACGGACTACGACCATGATCGAACTTCTTTTCTTTCTATTATCAGCCGGAGACATTGAGTTCTTCGCTGATCCTGTTGTCTACAAAATAAGCATTGAGGTAGAGGATACTACAGCTCATGTCTTATCGACTGAAGACATATACTACGCTGAATTCAACTGCGAAATACCTTATGGCGAGTTGTATTATCAATCTGCAGAAAACATTATTTTCGCATCCGCCATAATCCCGTTCAAGATTGCCAATCTTGACCGTCCGGATTCGCTGGTTGACACATTGTATCGGCAGTTCACGATACCTTCCTTTTCATACGCGGCCAAGGAACGGGTTTCATTTCTCGTTCAATTCGGCGCTTATCTCAACGAAGGCAGATACAGGTACAGTGTCGAGATGCTGTCCGGCGAAAAAAGTGGTATGGTCACGAACGTGCTCGAAATAACTGGGGATGACTACCACATGAGTGACATTATGCTCTCAAGTGAGATCACGGTTGATACTCTCGGTGACTACCTGAGAAAAGGTGACCTCAGAATAATACCTCGACCTTCTCACACATTCGACGATCGCTTCCAGAACCTGTGCTTTTACTATGAACTGTATGATGTTATCCCGGACACGGATACCCTGTCCGCCATATATACGATAACCGACGACAACAACAGAGAAATACGTAAAATATCGAGAACGATCGAGAAGATATTCCCGGCTCAAGCCGTCAACTGCGGGCTGAGCATACAAGGCATCGAAGCCGGCGATTACAGACTCGTTGTTACCATTCAAGATAAAGAAGCCACAACGATCGTCCAGAAGAGAGTTCCTTTCAGCATATCCAAGATACAGCGGCAGGAAGTAAGTTATGAAGGCATGCCTTATTATGAAGAAATCGAATACTTTCTCGACTCCCGGGACTACAAAGAATTCCTCAAATTGCCAAAAGAAGGCAAAAAGGCCTTCCTGGACAGATTCTGGCGAAATCAAGACTACTACGCAATCGTAGAGAGATTCGAGTATGTCGAAGAACATTATCGTCATGGTAATACACCGGGACGTAAAACTGACCGCGGAAGAATCTATATAAAATATGGTGTGCCGGAAGATATCGAACGGCCGTTACCCATGGAGCGCCAGGAATCGAGGCCATACGAGCACTGGCAATACCCAAACGGTGAACAATTCATATTCGTAGACTTACGAGGCGCAAACAACTACGTTCTGGTCTGGACAAATGCACTCGATGAGAGCACCCAGCCGACTCTATATAAGTATCTGCCGCCCGAGCAACAGGAACTCATACACTAATTGGGAATAGCAGATCGCGTCGCACCGTTGGGAGAAAATGTCATACTCATGTGACACGAGCCGTGTCTTCTCTGTCCGTAGGATCCGTCACGCTACACCTGTCTAACCGGCGGCCCGGTAATGATCGATTATCATATCCATACAGCTCATTCAATAGATGCTTCAGGGACGTTGACCGAATATTGTCAGATGGCACTTCAAATCGGGCTGGAAGAAATATGCTTCACCAATCACTGCGAGCTGGATCCACAGAGGAACGACTCATTCATAAGATTCAATGGAACATCTGAACCCTTATCCAATGCTGGTCTCATCAAACTCCAGAATGAGATATTCGAGTCGCGCGATCGATTCATAAAAAAAGGGCTATCAGTGAAATTCGGCATCGAAGTTGGTTATGACCCGGGCATCGAAAAGAGGCTCCACGCGATCATAGATGGACTGGAGCTCGATTTTGTCATCGGTGCGATACATTGTCTTGACCACATCTGTATCGATAGTTCACGGGAGTGTGGACGATACTTTGACGGACATGACGCTGACCAGTATGTCACCAATTATCTGAACGCCGTTTCCAGCCTGGTGAAGAGCAACCTCTTCGATTCAATTGCACATATCGACGTCTACAAGAAATATGGGCTCAATTACTACGGTCATGACATATACAACATTCCCCGCGAAGTAACGGCGGAAATCTTCAGACTAATAAAGGAAAACGGCATTGCCATGGAAATAAATACGGCCGGCATGCGTTTCATGAATGAATTCTATCCAGCACCCGCCTTAATGAGAATGGCCCGTGAACAGGGTCTCGAAGCCATCACGTTGGGTTCTGACGGCCATAAGCCAGCTGATCTTGGAAAGGATCTGAAGCCGGCTGTCGACTACCTTAAATCATTTGGCTTCGGTACTATTTACAGCTTCGAAAAAAGAAGACCTGCAGCACTAAGCATTTAGATCAGAACAATCCAATTACCTCAATATCGTACGATACTGGCTCAATTTCTATGCAGATCCCCGATTTCGAAGGCGTTAGTCATATTGACTGAGGGTATTTCCTGGATATAATACTACGATGGAGCAAAGAATAACCAACGTCTACATTGAAGATGAGATCAAAGCATCGTATCTCGACTATGCGATGAGCGTTATTGTCGGCCGGGCGCTGCCCGACGTCCGTGACGGGCTCAAACCGGTCCAGCGGCGCATCCTCTACGCCATGTCTGAAGCTGGCCTGCTCGCGAATCGTCCCTACAAGAAATCAGCCACGGTCATCGGTGATGTGCTGGGCAAATATCACCCGCATGGTGATATGGCGATCTATGATGCCCTCGTGCGTATGGCGCAGGATTTCTCCATGCGCTACGCACTGGTCGACGGGCAAGGCAATTTCGGCTCAATCGATGGTGACGCTCCGGCAGCATACCGCTACACCGAGGCTAAACTCACACCCCTGGCAGAGGAAATCCTCAAGGACCTGAGCAAGGACACGGTGAACTTCACGCCCAATTTCGACGGCCGTCTCAAAGAACCCACGGTCCTGCCTGCCAATGCGCCCAACCTGCTTTGTAACGGTGCCTCGGGCATCGCCGTCGGCATGGCGACGAATATTCCGCCTCACAATCTGGGAGAGATCGTCAAAGCGTTGATCGCGATGATCGATGATCCCAAGATCAAGGACGATGCATTGTACAAAATCGTACCGGGTCCAGACTTTCCAACCGGCGCCATCATCATCGGACGGGCGGGCATCAAACAAGCGTACCGGACCGGCAAGGGGAAACTGATAATCAGAGGAAAAGCCAGGATCGAAGATATCAAGTCAGGTAAACAGGCAATTGTGATTACGGAAATCCCCTATCAAGTAAACAAGAGTACTTTGCTCGAAAAGATCGCAGGTCTCGCACGTCAGAAAAAGGTCGAAGATATCTCAGACCTGCGTGACGAATCGGATAAAGACGGAATCAGGATCGTCATCGAGCTGAAACGGGATGCTAATCCCCAGATCGTCCTGAATAACCTATACAAGTACACGAATCTGCAAGTGCCCTATGGCATACAGTTACTGGCTCTCGTTTCCGACACTCCGCATACGTTATCCTTGCGCGAAATACTCCAACATTTCCTTGATTTCAGATACGAAGTCGTAACGCGGCGCACAAAATTCGAACTCGCCGAAGCTGAGCGAAGGGCTCATATTCTTGAAGGTTTAAAAATAGCGATCGAGAATATCGATGAAGTAGTGAAAATAATAAAGAAATCCCAGGATGTCCAGGTGGCTAGGCAGAAGTTGATGAAACGCTTTTCACTCAGCGAAATCCAAGCCCAGGCCATTTTAGACATGCGTCTTGCCCGGCTCACTAATCTGGAAAAGGAAACCCTTGAGAACGAATACCTTGCTCTGATAAAGGAGATCGCCCGGTTGAAGTCGATCTTGAAATCACCGAAAGGCATCTTCCAGGTCATAAAAGATGAATTGAAGAAGCTTGCCGAGCGGTATCATGATTCCAGAAGAACGATCATTGTCGACGCCGAAGCCGAGGAGTTGACGATCGAAGATCTGATCGGCGAAGAAGACATGGTCGTCAGCCTCACCCAGCGCGGCTACATAAAGAGACAGCCGATAACGACATACCGGAACCAGGCACGCGGTGGCCATGGCCGTAAAATACATGAGGTGCGCGGTGAGGATGTGGCCAATCAATTGCTGATTTCAAAGACGACCGATACCCTGCTCTTCTTCTCGGACCAGGGCAAGGTCTACGCTTCAAAGGTCTATGAGATCCCGGAGTCCGGTCCCCTTTCCAAAGGTCGTGCCCTGGCCAATCTCGTTCAGCTGGCCTCTAACGAGCACATCACCGCCTGCCTGTCGATCAAGGACTTCTCCTCCAAGTCATTCATCTTCATGGCGACAAAGATGGGCAAAGTGAAGAAAACATCTTTAGAGGACTATGAGAACACAAGAAAAAAAGGTATCATCGCGATCAAACTTGCCCGCAATGATAGATTGATCGCAGCAAGATTGACATCGGGGAAGGACTCGGTGTTGCTCACGACCCGTGATGGTCTAACCCTCCGTTTCAGCGAAAAACACATTAGACCAATGGGCCGCAACGCGGGTGGGGTCAGAGGCATCCGCCTGGGTAAAGGCAATGAAGTCGTTGGGTTCAACGTTGCGTGCACCGATGAGGATATGCTGATCGTCGGCGAGCGCGGTATCGGCAAGCGGGTCAAATTCGATGCGATCGGGGAAAAAGGCCGCGGTGGAAAAGGTATGAAGGGCATGACCATTGACGCCAAGACCGGCAAGGTAGCAGGCGTCGCAAGTGTGAGCGATGCCGACGATCTGATCGTCATGACAAAAACCGGTAAGGTCATAAGGACACCGGTGAACGAAGTAAGGGTGTTAGGCCGTACGGCAAAAGGTGTGAAGATCATCGCATTGGGAAAAGAAGATTCCGTGGTGAGTATTGCCCCGATCAAAGCAAGCGTGTGAAGACCAAAAAAAATTCCAAGAGAAGAAAACCCTGGGATCAATATTTCATGTCGATCGCCGAATTAGTTGCCGAGCGGTCGACCTGCCTCCGTCGCCACGTTGGCGCGGTCATCGTAAAGGACAAACGCATCCTGGCTACGGGTTACAACGGCGCGCCAGGCGGTGTGCCCCACTGTGAAGACGTAGGATGCCTGCGCGGTAAAATGGGTGTGGCCTCGGGCGAGCGCCACGAGCTATGCCGCGGCGTCCATGCCGAACAGAATGCGCTCATCCAGGCAGCCACATTTGGAGCCAGCGTGAGCGGTGCGATAATCTATACGACTCACCAACCTTGCTTCATTTGCACCAAGATGCTCATCAATGCGAAGATCGAGAAGATATGCTACAAAAAAGAGTATCCTGACGAGCTGGCGATCGGCATGCTAAAAGAAGCCGACATCGATTTCGCGAAGATCGATAAGTAAAAACCATCACTCCATCATACTTTAGGTAACTATCGAAAGGAACAATACAATACCTTTGTGCCACGCATGTACGCAAATTTCTCAACGTAGAACCGTCATCGACTTCGTGGCAACAAAATCGCCTGCAATGAGACGATAGAAATATACGCCGCTCGGCAGTGCCCTACCGCCAACATCGTTTACATCCAAACATTTCTGATAGTAACCAAATGCAAGGTCATCATCCATTAGTACGGCAATTTCTTTACCCGTTACATCATAAATTTTGATCTCCGCATGGCACGCGTCCGGCAGTGCAAAATTCACCGTCGTCAACCTACCGCACGGATTTGGCCGGTTCTGGTCAAGCGTAAATCCTGATGGTCGCAAGTGGTCTTGCTTATGCTCGAAAACAGATGACTGCGTGATCGTAAAATCCCCGTCGCTTTGATCACAGTTCTGCGTGCATGAAAGATGAGTGATCTTCACCCTACCTTGAGTTGTTGGCGTATTGGGTACATGCCAAACATAAGTCCCGGTGTCCGGCGCATCGGCATTGACCACGAGCCAGTTTGATCCAGCGTTGGTTGTGTATTCAATGAAAACACTGCCCCCAATGCCCGACTGAGCCCACGTGATATCATGGTCCTGGCCTATGTACCATGTTTCTCCACCACATGGTGCTGTGAGCAACAGTTGGCTGCAAATACCAAAATCATCATTGCTAAAATCAAAGAGCAAGGGATCGCTGACACTCAGTATCTTGACCCGATAGTCAACACCGGGCAGCTGACCAGCGGGGATAGCCCAGTCATAAGCACCGTCATTGGCAGTGCTGTCTGTGATCGTGACATTGAAATTACCAGCTTTGTAGAGGTCGATCTTGATATTCCCACTGATACCGATGGCCGCCCATGTTATCTCGCTTGACGTTCCTCGAATCCAACATTCACCACCGTTGGGTGCAGTGACCGTGATATCATATTCGGTAATCGTGAAATCGGCATCACTCTCATCATAGTTCTCCGGGCACGAAACATGACTCACCCTGACTCTAGCCAGATTGCTTGGTGTGTTGGGTACGCTCCAATCATAGATGCCGCCATCCGGCGTGCCGGTAACAACAGTGTCCCAGCTTGAACCCGCGTCCGTAGAGTACTCCAGTAGTACGTTCCCACCGATACCCGAACTTGCCCATGTGACATCATAGCTCTGACCAATATGCCAGATTTCGCCGCCGTTTGGCACGGTCAATACAAGCTGACTGCAGATGCTGAAATCGGCATCACTGAAGCCGTAGAGTCCCGGATCGCTGACACTCGATATCTTGACCGTATAGTCAATGCCTGGCAACTGGTCAACAGGGATACTCCAACTATACGAACCGTTGTTTGTTGTACTGCTAGTTATTACAGAATTAAAGGTTCCACCCTTGTAGAGCTCGATCTTGACATCACCGCCGATTCCACTGTACCAGTTGATATCGTACGAATTTCCTCTTGTCCAGCATTCACCCCCGTTAGGAGAAACCAGGGTGAAAGGCTCGGTGCTGTAGTATATCCGGACCTCGTACAGGCTCGGGAAGTAAGCCGGGTTAGTATAGTTGAATGATATCTTGTATTGGATGTAGCGAGCATCCAGCGAGTCAGGCACGGCCTCGCCGTTGCTCAAAATACACCAATCTGACCAGGATGGATCATGAGAAGGTGTATCACCGGTTCGCACAGCAAAGAAAATCGAAGTCCCAGGCGGCAGGCTATCATCCCATTGCACGATGCCCCAGTCAGCCGTCTCAGCAGCATCAAAAACCGACGAGACATACGGTTCACTGTATGTCCGATCGTAGACATTCCCGATTTCACGGAACATCGCGTGATGATCATAATTCGCTGACAATGTAGCATATGAAGTATAGTCCGGTCCCCAGAATATGTGGCTGTACGAAGTTGGATTGTAGTTATTGCAGAAGATATCCAGATCTCCATCCTGGTCAAGATCTGCAATAAGCCCTCCGGTAGCCGTTATCGCTACACCAATGTTGCTGGTATCATTTTCTGAATACCCCGAGGCACTTCCCCAGAATATTTCTTGTTGATGGTTTCCATAACCACCCCGGTGAAAAAGAATATCAAGATAGTTGTCGGAATTCAGATGTGCCACAGCACTTCCACCGAAGCAAGGTCCTGTATTCAAAACCTGCATATTAGCCGCTGAATAGCCTGCGGCACTTCCCCAATAGATATATTTCTGGCTACTTTCCCAAGATGTAAATATCAAATCCAGATAAGTGTCATTATCAAGGTCGGCAACCGAAGCACCATGACTGGTATTAGGGCCATTGAGCAATGTAAAGTACGAACCCATAAACCCGTTGCTGCTGCCCCAGTATATGGTGTTGTCCTGGTAATCAGTATTGACATAGAGAATATCGAGCCAGTTATCATGGTCAAAATCAGCCACTTCAATATTGTGAACACCCCAGGCAACCGGAAGGTCAGTACGGTCTGCTGTTGAGTAACCAACTGATGAACCCCAGAACACGGTACCGTAACCATCCACAACCTGCTGTCCCGTTGCGATATCCAAATAGCCGTCTTTATTGAAGTCGGCGACGAACACACCCTGACGCGCTGTCGTAATCGTGTTCAAAGAAAACTGATTTGCCTGACTGGGACCAGCCGGGCCACCCCAGTAGATCGTGAGTCTTGGTATGCTCCGGTGTGATACGATGAAATCAGCATAGCCGTCTGCATTCAGGTCCGCAGCATCACAGTTATCCGCCCCGCTGGTCGGAAAAACTGTACTGGTCAAATAGCCACCTGCGCTTCCCCAGTGGATCTGAGCGGCCGGACCACCTGCATCGGCCGTAAATAGATCGATGTAGCCGTCGTTGTTGAGATCAAATCTCGGTACGAATTCGACAGCACCACCACCATGGTGCGAGGCAAAGAGATTACGTTCGTAGAGACCATCCTGGAAATCTTCTTGCGAGGTTTCGATCCACATTTCCTGAGAAAAACCCAGGCAGGATAAGCAAACAAAAAATACAAGAAAATATCTATACTTCATATCTACCTCCAGCTAAATTATAATACCACGGGCAAACATGTCAAGAGCAATCCACGTGCCACGCACTTTTACTACTATTCATTGACAAGATAACCAATCAGTATATATTTAACATGTGAAAATCCTGCAGCGTATTCTGACAGCGGTTCTTGTCGGTGTAATATTTTTCTTCCTGGCCCGCAGCCTTATTGTAAACTGGACGCAAATTCCCTTCACAGAACTCAGGTTCAACACACTCTATATTATCATATCCTTTTTATGCCTGGTAGTATATTTCTCCCTGCTTACCCGTGGATGGTCGAGCATCGTGGCCGAGCTGGGCAGCAAGGTACCATACGGAAAAGCATTCTGGATCGTGTCGACCTCCCAGATCGCCAAGTATGTGCCCGGCGGCATATGGTATACGGTTGGCCGAGTCTACTTAGCGAGGACAGAAAAAGTTAAAGAAGAGATCGGTCTGGTGAGCGTGGTTTTCGAGACTCTGCTGCTCATGCTGACCAATCTGGTCATATTCTTGATATCGGTCAACTTCATTCGCGGCAACACGCATCTGAGCCCTTTTTTGTCAGTTGCGTTCATTGTCGTGATCCTCATCTTACTCTATCCCCCTCTGTTAAACATGCTGCTCAATCTAGGTCTTCGCATAATAAAAAAACCCGCGGTCAAACTCCAAGCCCGATATCTTAGTATCCTCAAGGTATCGATGTATTTCTTTGTGCTCTGGTTAGCGCAGATTGCCGGCTACTACTTTCTCATCAATTCCATCTATCCGATCGGAGTATCACAGCTGCCAAATCTCGCCACAGCATACACCCTGTCCTGGATAACTGGTTTCATCGTATTGTTCGCACCAGGCGGTCTCGGCGTCAGGGAAGGCATGATGACATTGCTCCTCTCATCCATCTTGCCCCTGCCCCTTGCCATTGCCATCAGCTTCATTACCCGTGTCTGGATCACCATCTTTGAGGTATTGATATTCTTCGCAGGGTTGGTCATCCGGCGCAAAACGAAGACAAGGACGGCGCCTTGACTATGAACGGAAAATTCCTATACTTGAACAATGAGTAAGAAATCAAAAGAAAAGAAAGTCCAGCAGCAGGAAACAAAACCCTTTCTTCTCGAGATACACTGGGAGAAATTCATCATCGCCCTTCTATTCATTTTACCCCTGATCTATTTTTTCTCGTTCCTCAGCGCTGACAGGATGATCGCCGGATCCGATTACTTGATCGGCGGTTACCCCTTTGAAAAATGGATCGGCGAACAGGAAAACATGCCCTTGTGGTATCCCCATATTTTTGGAGGCGTGCCTGTACTTGGCTCACCGGTTGGCGGCCCGCTGGCGCCGCTGGCGCAACTAAGAGAAATCATACCGCCACACGTGGTCCTCGCTCTCTCGTTCATAGTATTCCTCTTCCTCGCCGGTCTGGGTATGTACCTGTATCTCAAGGCCATAGGGCTGTCGCCCTATTCTGCCGCACTGGGCGCGGTGATATACCAATTCATCGGCAACCTGGCAACGACCCCGGCTGCCGGACATGCTGGCCGCGCCGCAAGCATCGCCATGTTCCCGCTTATGTTATTTTTCATTCACTCGGGGATGAGATCCAAACGAATTCTCTATTTCTTGCTCGCCGCTCTGACAACTGCTTTTGCTTTTTATGAAGGGCATTTCCAGATCACCTACTACGGTCTTATATTGATATTTGCATATGTTGTCTACTACCTGATCGCCCACCGCAAGGACTACTCTAAAAAAGATGTCATGAAGGTCCTCGGTTACGGTCTTCTAACTGTGACCATCATCTGTCTGCTCATGGCTGCCATCTGGCTGCCCGTGCTCAGCGGCCTCGGCACTGCGGCGCGCGGTGTAGAGCGGGGCTACGAGTATGCGACCTCCTGGGCAATGCCCCCATTGGAGATCATAGACCTCTTCATCCCGACATTCTCCGGAATTCTCGACAAGTACTGGGGCATGAACAGCTTCAAGATCCACCTTGAATACTTTGGCGTCATTGCCATAATCCTTGCTGCTTTTGCAGTCGTATTGTGGTGGAGAAAACGCTATGTTAAATTCTATGCGATCACGGCACTCGTAGCAGTTCTCATAGCGATCGGCAGCGCTACACCTTTCTTCAGAATTCCCTATGCTCTGATCCCAGGCTTCAGATTATTCCGGGCGCCGGCGCTTATCTTCTACCTTGCCGGTTTCAGCATGACCGTGCTCGGAGCGATCGCGTTTGAAAACATCTTTGTCAAAAAGAAAGATGTGAATTCTAAGAAGTTGTTCACCATCGCCGGCATCGCGGTTGCGCTCTTCGTTTTGATCGCGCTCGTCTTCTCTGTCGGCGGCGATTCGCTGGTCCGTTCGCTGCAGGATGCAATGAAAGACAGGCAGCTTTCTCTCTGGGGAACTCAGGCCGCGCGCGTGAAATTGTCAAACATTCAAAAAAACTTCCCGAGTCTGATCGGCGGCGCATGGCGCACCGCTCTGTTTGCGGCGCTGGTCGCCGGGTTCATCTACCTCGCCGTCAAACACAAAGTAAAGGTATGGATTTTTTCGTTACTGTTCATCGTTGCCGCATTGTCTGACCAGCTGACTCTCGTATCCAAATTTCTGCCCAAGGCACCAGCGCCGGAGCAGTATTATGCTGCTGATGATGTAACGCGATTCCTCAAAGAGGATCCAACGATATTCCGCGCCTTCCCCACTCCCTGGTATGAACATGCTTCGGATTTGTTCCTTCTATACCACAACGTCCAGAGCGCCGGGGGCTATGTCCCCAACCCGCTCAAACGGTATCAGGAATTCATCGGTGCAGGACAGAGCGTCATGTTCACGCCGACCAACTTGATCCAGTATCCTAATTTCATTGACATACTGAATATCAAGTACATCATCGCTCCGACCCTCCCCGAGGACATTACGCAATTTGACCCACAGGTTCAGGCCCTCGTCATGCGGATCAAGGCATTCCTGTCGAGGTTTCAGCGCGCTTTCACTGGACGGCGATACACGGTATACCAGAATCAACACGTAATACCCAGAGCGTACCTCGTTCATGATTACGAAGTATACGATGGGTCAGAGATGATGAACATCCTTAAATCGCAGAGTCACGACCCTCGTACCACCGTACTGCTCGAGCAAGATCCCGGGCTTCCAGTACCAGGATTTTCAGAAAATGTCCTATCTGATGCAGTCGAACTGCTCCAATATACGCCCAATGAGATAATATGCCTCGTCGAGACAGAACTCCCTGGCTTCCTGGTGATCGCTGACAACTGGCATCCGGACTGGCAGGCATTCGTGGATGGAAAAGAAAGCAAAACATATGTCGCCAACCATACTGTCAGGGCCGTTCATGTAACGGCAGGGCAACATGAAATAGTAATGAAATACCTATCAAGGGGCTTTATCCTCGGCAGGGTCGTCTCAATTATTACACTTTTCCTCACGATTGGCATCGTTGCGATCAGCATAAAATTCAAGTTCTAACCCGCCCCACAGGCGCGAAGATTTCCCATACAGAGTCATATTCAGAGAGCTGTTAATTACGTGCACCAGATACTTGATTTTTTTGTTCATATGTATATACTAGAAGCTAATGAAAAAAATCGAAAAAATCCTCACACAAAACGAATACCGAAAAGAGAGAATAATTCAGATACTCAACGACATTCAAAAGATTCACAACTATTTGCCAAAGGATGTTCTCCAGTATATCAGCCAGCGGTTACGATTGCCGCTCAGCGAAATATACAGCATTGCCACTTTCTATGCGGCTTTCAGTCTTAAACCGCGCGGCAAACATCTGGTCACGGTCTGTATGGGTACTGCCTGTCACGTGCGCGGCGCCCCCGCAGTTCTGAACCGGCTGGAAGAAAGGTTAGGAGTAAAATCCGGCGGAACGACCGGAGACAATCAATTCACACTGAAGACAGTAAACTGTCTTGGTGCTTGCGCCCTTGCCCCCATTGTGGTAGTCGATGAAGAATACCATGGCCAGACAACAGTGAATAAAGTAGACAGACTCGTTACGACCTATGAGAAAGACGAAAAGTAGCCGGGAATATCGTCAGCATTTGTTGGTTTGCGCCGGCACAGGTTGCGTGGCAAATCATTCATTCGACATCAAAGAAGGGCTCGAAAAAGAGATCATCGAGAAAGGGCTGCAGGACGAGATACAGGTCATCACCACTGGCTGCCAGGGTTTTTGCGAACGCGGTCCTATTGTCATTGTCCAGCCGGATGGAATATTTTACCAGCGTATCAAGAAAAAGGAAATTCCCCGCCTGGTCGAAGAACATCTGCTGAAAGGTCGGCCGGTGAAGGAACTGATGTACGTACCGTCGCCAGAGGAAGCTCCCGTGCCGAGGATGATGGACATCGATTTTTTCAAACACCAGCGTCTGATCGTCCTGAGAAATCGCGGGCGCCTTGACCCGGAAAATATCGAAGAGTATATCGGCTTCAATGGCTACGGGGCGCTGGAAACCGCACTCACCAAAATGACTCCTGAACAAATTATAAGAGAGGTCAAAAATTCAGGGCTGCGCGGACGCGGTGGCGCTGGTTTTCCTACCGGCAAAAAATGGGAACTCTGCCGTCAAGAAAAGGGGCGGGAAAAGTACATAATCTGTAATGGAGACGAAGGCGACCCGGGCGCTTTCATGGACCGCAGCGTTCTGGAAGCCGATCCCCATTCGGTGATCGAGGGACTCATCATCGGTGCCAGGGCAATCGGCGCACACAAGGGTTTCGTCTACGTCCGCAGCGAGTATCCTCTTGCGGTGAAGCGCCTGAAAATAGCACTGCGCCAAGCCCGTGAATACGGTCTGTTAGGAGAAAATATCCTGGGTACCGGCTTTGACTTTGACATCGAAGTAATCCAGGGTGCGGGCGCGTTTGTGTGCGGAGAAGAAACAGCCTTGATAGCCTCGATCGAGGGCAGGGTCGGCAGGCCCCGGCAAAGGCCGCCCTATCCTTCTGAAAAAGGCCTTTGGGGAAAACCGACAAACATTAATAACGTAGAGACCTGGACCAATGTGCCGATGATTATTCAGCGCGGAGCAAAATGGTTCTCGTCGATCGGCACCAAAACCAGCAAAGGTACAAAGATATTCTCGCTCGTGGGCAAAATCAACAATACCGGACTCGTCGAAGTACCCATGGGCATCACGATGCGCGAGATCATATATGACATCGGCGGCGGTATACCTCAGGGCAAAGAATTCAAGGCAGTACAAACCGGCGGTCCTTCGGGCGGATGCATTCCGAAAAATATGCTCGACCTGCCAATCGATTACGAGAGCTTGACCCGGGCTGGCTCTATGATGGGTTCGGGCGGCATGATCGTAATGGACGAAGACACCTGCATGGTCGATGTGGCGCGCTATTTCATCAATTTTACCCAGGAAGAGTCCTGCGGAAAGTGCCCACCCTGTCGCATGGGAACAAAACACATGGTCTATATTCTGGATCGGATCACACGCGGACAGGGCACGGAAAACGATATCCAGACCCTTGAGAGTATTGCGGAGAATGTTAAACTCTCTTCGCTGTGCGGACTGGGACAGACAGCACCCAATCCTGTTCTGACGACACTAAAGTACTTCAAGGACGAGTACGTAGCACATATCAAGGAGAAACGCTGCCCGGCACTTGTGTGCCAGAACCTTATTTCCTATGTCATCGATCCCGAACTGTGTGGTGGCTGCACGGTTTGCGCAAAAAACTGCCCGAATGACGCGATCGATGGCGAACCAAAGAAAGTCTATAGAATCGATCAAGAAAAATGCACAAAGTGCGGCATCTGCATCACCATATGTCCTCCGAAATTCAATGCGGTCAAGAAAGTATCTCCATCGCTAACATGATAACGATAACGATCAATGGCAAGCGTATAAAGGCAAAAAAGGGTGAAACCGTCCTGAGGATCGCTGAACGTGCCGGTATCAGGATCCCGACCCTGTGTTATCATAAGGACCTGACACCTTACGGAGGCTGCCGTCTCTGTATTGTCGAGGTGAAAGGTACAAGAATACCGCTCACTGCATGCACCCTGAATGCTGAGCATGGCATGGTTATCAAGACCGACACACCGCATTTGCGCAACTTGCGCAGATTCACCCTTCAGCTGATGTTATCAGAGCACCCAAATGCGTGCCTCATTTGCGAACGCGAAGCAGATTGTGCCAATTTTCAGGAATGCATAAAAAAATCAGCGGTCACCTTTGGGTGCAAGTCCTGTCCCCAGAACGAAAACTGTGCCTTGCAGGACATGGTACGAGAGCTTGGAATAAAGGATATTCCTTTCGACTTCCGGTATCGCGGTCTCGAATTAGAACGGCACGACCCGTTCTTTGACCGCGACTACAATTTGTGTATATTATGCGGCCGGTGCATCCGCGTGTGCGACGAGATAAGAGGCGCTCACACCCTAGCATTCCACCACCGCGGACCTGACACCCTGGTCGGCACCGCTTTTGATCTGCCTCATCTTGAATCGGACTGTCAATTCTGCGGTGCCTGTGTCGATTTCTGTCCAACCGGTGCGTTGAGGGGCAGATTCAGCCGATATGATAAACCGCCTGAAAAGGTAGTAAAGACTACCTGTATGCTGTGTAGTGTTGGATGCCAGATCGATCTCAATGTTTCCGAAGAGAAAATCACCTGTTCAACCCCGCACGACAGTCAACTCTGCGCGCGGGGGCGCTTTGGCATCGCGCCGCTCGTTCACCATCCCAAACGTATCACCGTACCGCTGATGAAAAAAGGTGATGCGGTGATCGAAGTCGAATGGGCTGAAGCACTGGCTTTCGTGGCCAGTAAGCTGCATGAGTACAGAAATCATACCGGCGTTCTGCTCACACCCGAGCTGACCAGCGAAGCGATCGGTAAGGTCTATTCGCTTGCCGACCTTGCAAAGATGAAGATTGCCGTTGAGATGGATCCAGATAACATGCCAGAGGCGTTGAATTTGACCAGAGCCAAAGGCAAGGTAGCCTTTGTTATCTTGAACACGGACCTGGTGGCTGATTACTCGGTTCTGCTCCTCGGACTTCGTAAGAGATACAAGAATAATGCAGTATTCATCGTCATCGATCCAGTTGTCGGACGCTCGAATCGCTTTGCGGATGCGGTGCTCAACCCGGTCCAAGGAGCAGAAAATGACGTTCTCCAACTGCTCTCGGGATCCAAAAGGACAAACAGTAAAACGGGTATCCCGGCCGCGGAAATCGAAGCGGCAAAAAGTCTGATCAGCGGCAGAAAGATTTTTGTATTATACGATCCAGCGAACGCACCATCAGCAAAGATCAAGAAACCGCTAAATGCATTGCCCCTGCACAGCAAGAGCAACATGCTGACGATAGCCGGGCTGGGATTTGACAGCACACCTGGACAAATGCTGGCGGACAAGAATATCGATTGTCTCTACGCTATCGGCAGTGCTTCAGATCTGAGCAGGAAATACAAGACGGTGATCGTTCAGGACTGCTTCCTGCCAGACTTTGAATTTGATGTGTTCCTGCCGGCCGCCACTTTTGCCGAATCAAACGGCAGCGTCCAGGACATCAGCGGCAAATCGAAAAATGTGCGCTGCGCCACCGCACCGGCGGGCAAAGCGATGCCCGACGATAAGATCATCGATGAACTGGCTCGCACCATGAACATCAGACTCAAGAAAAGACTTCAGAAGCGAACAGCAAAGAGAACGAAGAGAATCCACCCTTCCAAGGTCAGCAAAAAGTATCCGTTGACTTTGATCGCACGGCAGAACACGTATGGATATCGTAACAAAACGCTCTCAGCCGTTTTGAAGGGGTTCGATCGTTTGCGCGGGGACAGATGCATATGGTTGAACGAGAGGACCGCTGCGAAATACAGATTGAAGGAAGGAATGAACGCGACTTTGGCTGGACCTTATGGTGCACACACTGCACGCGTTAAGATCAGTTCCTCTATACCCGATGATGCTGTTTTGATCTATTATCATCAATCAACCAGAAACTTTGCTGCCGGACCAGTGAGGATAGAATGTATAAGATCTTAAAACGGGAAAAGATAGTCCCGAACATACATCATCTTGTCATCGAATCCGATGTCATCCACACGAACGCCCAGGCAGGTGAATTCATCGTTGTCCGCGCCGACGAACCAGGTGAACGCATTCCCCTCAATCTCGTTGACTGGAATGAAAAAAGCGTAAGCGCGGTATTCATGGAGATCGGCACTTCGACAAGAAAACTTGCTGCTCTCAAAGCCGGCGATGAAATCGCGACTCTGGTGGGCCCTCTGGGTAAACCCACCGAAATGTTAAAGGACAAAAATATCCTTTGCGTTGGTGGATGCTACGGTATTGGTGCACTCCTGCCAGTCATACGGGCGTTCAAAAAGAACGGCAACCGTATCATCACGGCGATCGAGGCACGCAGCGAATTCCTTCTCTACTGGCAGGAAAGGCTGAAGGAATATAGCGATGATTTCTACGAGATAACACGCGACGGTACCAGAGGATTCAAGGGTCACGTGAACGATTTCCTTGCTGGCTACCTGAAACAGAACAAGGTTGACATGGTGTACGTGCAGGGCTGCACATACCTCACTTATCTAACATCAGAAACAACGCGCCCGCTTGAAGTCAAGACCATCGTTGGTCTCAATCCCATAATGGTCGACGCGACCGGGATGTGCGGCGTCTGCCGTGTCATCGTTGCGGGCGAAACAAAATTCGGGTGCGTCGATGGACCGGAATTCGACGGACATAAGGTTGATTGGGAGAACCTTCTATCGCGCCGCAAAATTTATCTGAAAGAGGAAGTCTATTCCTTGAGTTTCTACGAGTGTGAAACCTATGGCTAGTAAGATCATACCAAAGAAAACCCCGATGCGCGAACGTCCTGCCAAGGAGCGGATCAAGGGTTACAACGAGGTTCCTTACGGGTACAATGACCAGGAAGCCATTGCCGAGGCAAAGCGCTGTTTGCAGTGCAAAAAACCCACCTGTGTGCAGGGCTGTCCGGTCGAGATCGACATTCCTGGTTTTATCAAATTTATCGCCGAGGCAGATTTCGCGAATGCGATAAAACGACTGAAAGAGAAGAATGTCTTGCCTGCAGTATGCGGCCGCGTCTGCCCACAGGAGGATCAGTGCGAGAAACTATGCGTCCTGGCGAAAAAATATGAACCGGTTGCGATCGGACGTCTGGAAAGATTCGCCGCGGACCGGGAGTCAACCCAGGGTGAAACATCCATTCCGGCAATCCCACCTTCGACAGGAAAGAAAGTTGCCGTGATAGGAGCCGGGCCGGGTGGTCTGACCGTTGCCGGCGACCTTGTCATGCTCGGTCACGACATCACTATGTTCGAAGCTTTGCATAAACCCGGCGGTGTATTGGTATACGGCATTCCAGAATTCAGACTGCCGAAAGCGATCATCTACAGGGAAGTCGACTACCTCTTACAATGCGGGGTGAAACTTTACCTCGACTACGTCGTGGGCAAGACCAAAACGATAGACCAGTTATTGCAGGAATTCGATGCCGTGTATATCGGCACAGGCGCTGGCCTTCCGTGGTTCATGAACATCCCGGGTGAAAACCTCAACGGCGTGTATTCTGCAAACGAGTACCTCACGCGGGCAAATCTAATGAAAGCATATCTCTTCCCTGAATATGACACGCCCATAATTCGCGGGAAACGCGTTGCGGTAATAGGCGGCGGTAACGTTGCCATGGATTGTGCGCGCACCGCCCTGCGGCTTGGCGCCGACGAGGTGAGGATCGTGTACCGGCGTTCGCTCAAGGAAATGCCCGCACGTACCGAAGAAATCCATCACGCCCAGGAAGAAGGCATAATCTTTGAATACCTTACCCTGCCGATAAAATACACGGGCGACGACCACTTCTGGGTAAAGGATATGGAATGTATCAGAATGCAGCTTGGCGAGCCAGACGCGTCGGGCAGGCGGCGACCCGTGCCGATAGAAGGCTCAAATTTCGTCGCGGCGGTCGATACTGTAGTATGTGCCATAGGCCAGAGTCCCAATCCCCTCATACCTCAAACCACACCCGACATAAAGATCGGAAAATGGGGAAATATCGAAATCGACGAGAAAACCGGCAGAACATCTAAGAAAGGATGCTGGGCAGGTGGTGATGTTGTGCGCGGTGGTGCTACAGTGATCCTCGCGATGGGCGACGCCCGCATCGCTGCCCGTTCCATCAACGAATACCTGACAACCGGCATCTGGTAACACGATTCAAAACAAACAAAACCTATCCGGATCAGTATAAAACCGTTGAATACCTGTCTATTTTTTATGCACGAACCCGGCGGATTCTGAAGTGTTATGTTATTTCGAACTCGCCCTTGCCGACGTATACACATCTGCCGCCGATCTCGATGGAGTAT